>ENA-UOYA01001340-UOYA01001340.1-activated-sludge-metagenome-genome-assembly--contig:-NODE-1340-length-26762-cov-10.706032_pt1 | contig 26762 bp, 18 predicted proteins | sample MGYA00238163_ERZ764804 | MGnify/ENA primary metagenome ERZ764804 (study PRJEB28919, sample SAMN05720223) | activated sludge metagenome | isolation source: Anaerobic digester | place: Hong Kong... | reverse complement strand
GGAAGGTGCGCCTGAAGCAGCGTCCATCATAATCCAATCTCCTTTTGTTTTTTATATTCAGCAATTAACAACTTTGCTGTGTAAAAGTCCAGCTTCTCTTCTATAGCCAGCTTTTTTATTAACCTGATATATGGATCAGAATCGCTTTTATCATTCAATTGAATTTTCTGAATGAGCCGATCAAGTCGGAGGCGAAGAGTAGGATATGTTACACCATAAATTTTCGACATTTCCTTGAGTGAACCGGACACTAATAAAAATTTCTTGATAAAGTTAATATCTTCATCATCCAGTCCTGCTAACCACTCAGGCAAAATGGTAATTGACATAATGGCACCACCAAATCTCTTTAACAATATTAAGCATATCATTTAACATTGTTAAAGTCAAGAGATAAAACAAAAAACCTCTCGAAAAGCAATTTCAGCTTTTCGACAGATTTTTCGTTTGTGATTTGCTGACAAAAAAGATTATCATTTACACTGCGGCTTGCCGAATGGCTAAAAATGTGACACGTTTTGTGACATTTTTAGATGTCCGCTTGGACGCGGGTGGAAAAACAAAACGCACCCACAAGTGCGGGTGCGCGGTCTGGGAGCGGCAACTTGCCGCTGGTGCGCCCGAGAGGACTTGAACCTCCATGACCTTGCGATCACTAGAACCTGATGGTCGCGACACCTTAGTGATAGAATGCCCGAACCAATAAAAATCTCTCAGTTTATCCACTATAATGGTTATTTCATTGGTATTGTATAATATTTCGGCCGTGATTGCAACCCCTGCATAAATAATAAAAACATCTATAAAAGTCCAACCTCTAACATAATCGGTCTTCCGTCAAGACCGCCAGATGAATCCGCGCTTCCAGCGTAATCCACGGCATATAATCTGCTCTTATATTTAATATGCTTAAACTTTTGCGCCGCCTCCATCAGTGGATGATTTTCAAATAACCCCAGCATCATAAAATAATATTGCCTTGCTTCACGCAAGACCAGCTTTAAAAATAATCGTGCGATACTCCGATTTTCTTCTGGAACGACCAATGCAGCGAGGGTTGCGTAGTTGGCGGATGTTCCTGCTTTGGGCATTGTTGGATAACCAAGCCATCCGATAAGGCGCAAGCGAAGCGGCAAATCCATCGGCTGCGATTGCCGCGGCGGCCATTGCATTGCCCAGGTCCGGTGTGCGAGGGATGTGACAAGCGCCGCCTCTCAAGGAAGTATGAATCAAAGAAAATTTTACACATCCGGATACAGAGGCTTGAGATACAGCAGTTTTCGGCGCGTCGTACAGCTGTCCGAGCGGATGATGTCGTCCCCGGTAAGGGCTTTGCCGCCGGCGGTGTTGCCGTTTAGCGATATTTTGCCGCAGCGCTCGGCGATTATCAGCTCCTCCTGACCGGCGCGCGGATAGATTTTATTTGCGTTTAACATGAGATTATCGGCGGTCGAAAGATACATGGCGAGAGAAGGGAAGCCTGACAGGGTGTTGTTTTCGATGGTGATATCGTTGAATACCGGATATTCGGACGTCTCGTCGGGGATTATCGCGACGGCGTCTATCACCGACGACCAGTCTCCGCAGTTGCAGTCGGTAAAGCTGTTGTCTCTAATCATGAGATTGCGCACGCCGCTGCCCTCATACCATAAATTTTTGAGGGCCTCGAGCATGATATAAACAGCGGCCCCTTGAGTCCTGTAAAAACGGTTGTTCTCCACCAGGCCGTTGTCGCACTGCAGCAGCAGCCCCCTTGCGCGGTTTTCGTGGAAATAATTGTTTCTGATGATATAATTTCCGCTGTTGTAGCTTTTGTTGATAAGGATATTGCCCTCTTTGACGAACGCCGGGATATCTTCCTCGAAGAAAAGGACCGTTTCGCGGGCCCCTTCGGCGCGCGTCAGGCTTTGAAGGGTGAGCGTATGACCGCTCGGCGAAAAATCGGGATTTTTTATCTCCAGAACATCCCCCGCTTCGCCGTAGCTGGCATTACGCAGCTTGAGCGAGCGCGGGGACAGCACCTCGCTCACGAAAAAGTGCCCGTCGTGTATATTGACGGCGTCGTCGCCCATAAAGGAAAAATCGCAGTTCTCGATGATGACATGGCCTCTTGACTGCGCGATATGGAAGCCGTCGGCCTCGGTGGACAGCCTGCGGTTTGCCCCAGGGCGGATACCTATTTTCACACCGTCGAGCCGGATGTATTCGGATTTGCCGGTGACGATGTGGGCTGCGCTGTACGCACTGTAAACGGTGTTCGCCTTTAGCGTGACGTGCGCGGAATCGTTTATCCTGAAAGCGGCGCCCTGTCTTTTTCTCACGTGGCGGGCAAGGTATATCTCGCCCGGCTGTATACCCTCAAAAGCGCCCTTCCGGAACCAAAGACGCAGAATATTGGCCGCTGCCCCTTTTTCCCGGCGCACAAGGGTATCGGGCATGATCCAGTACTCTTTGCCGCCTGAAAGCCCCGGCGTAAGCGTCTGCGGGTCGAATCGGTTCATTGTCATGATATCAATATCCGGGTCGACATCGGCTATCTCCATGAATTCGAGCGTCAGCACAAGGCCTTCACGGTCGACGGAAAGCACCCTGACGAGATTCCCGAGGCGGTTTTTGTCCCAGTTATAATCTGTAATGGTGTTCCTGATCGCGACCCTTTCGCATCCGTCGATCTCAAAAAAATAAGGCCCGTCAAAAATAAACTCCGCGTTATGACCGTCGAAGGTAAAATCCCTCATGCCTGAAAACGAAATAAACGCCTCGTTTTGGAAATGATATACGCCTTTATCCACGTCGAGCCTGCCGATATGTTCGGCACGGCAATGAACTATGGCGTTCATGAGTGCCGCGGTGTTGTCGGGAAGCTTTTCGTCAAGGCCGAAATCCGCGGCGTTGACGGCGCCTTTGCCTTCAGAATCCGGCATATCAACTGTAAAAGACATACGTTACCCCTTCTTTATATCTGATCATCGATCTCTATATTTTTGCAGTCGGTTAAATCGAACGGCTTTGCGCCCTCGTTGTGATCGGGGTAGGCGGAGGTGCGGATGACGTGGTTGCGGCCGATCCTTATACCGTCCGTACAGCGCGCCTTGACAATACCTCCGGTAAAGGTCCTGAATATATTGTCCGTTATGCTGATGTTCTTATGGTAACAGCTTCTGGCCCTTTCGGGATGTGGCACCTCGGGGTGGATGAGGATGTTGTAATCGCCCCACTGCGGCACATAGGTGCAGTTTTCGAAGATGTTGTTTTTTATGGTGACGTCATTGACCGCGCCCGATTCGAACCAGTGATTGGCGTCGCCTGAGATCAATATCCCCGCTCCGGGGGTGCTGATATAATTCCCCGCGATCTCCACCTTTCCCCCGGTGGAGATAAGCAGTCCCCTCGCCCGGTTGTCCCTTATCGTACAGTTGGTTAGGGAAAGGTCGGCCGTCCATGTGACGTTCTCAATGCTGTCACAAGGCGCCATCTCCCCGGGAAGCGGGTCCTCGAAGGCGACGATGCTCCTTTCGATATTGATCTGCTCCACATGCTTCACAATATTGCCCGCATACGCCTCGAGACAGCTGCTGCGTATGAAGCGCACCCTGTCTCCCGCGCCCAGCACATCCACGCCGAACTGCTCGTGGTGCACCAGACGGGCAATGAGCCGGTGGCCGTCGATTTTCCTGACGATCTGCATATAGATACCGTGGATGTTGAGCGCGTCGTCCATCTGATGGGTGAACATGCAGTCGCTTATGCTGACGCGGCCGCGGCAGTTCACAAAATGCGCGGCGTCTCCGTCTGCCGAAAATAGTCTTCCGCTGCCCGGCTTCGGTATCACGTTCGTCCTGTCAAGCGATATGTCGGCCGCTTTCTGTGCGATCACGGCCATGCCGATCGCGTTGAACACGTTGACGTTGCGGAGGCGGACATTGGACGAATCCTTGATAAATATTGCGGGCGAATACCGTTTTCCGCCCCGGAGCAGCAGATGGTTGCCGATGCGCGGATAGCGCCCAATATCGCCGCGAAGGCGCACCGTATTATCCGAGACCATAAACGCATCCAGCGCGTTTATGGAGACCCGGAGGCTGTCGTCGCCGCTTTGATACGCGGGCGCTCCGGTGGCAGTGTCCATCTCGATCACGCACCAGTCGTACAGCGGCTCGCGAAAGCCCGGCCCCTTCAGATAAACGCGCCTGTTGCATATCTCGTAATAACCGTCTCCCTCGGGCTCGATATCGATATAGCCGTCGCCTGCTGCGGTCACCTTAGCCTGGACCAGCATCGGATTTTCCCACATGATGCTGAGGTTTTCGAGCGAGATATCCGACGAACGGTCTATGACAAAGGGGTTGATGATGCCGTGGAAGACAAGGCTCGCGTTCTGCCCGTCCACAACGAGCCTATTGAATTCGAAAATGCGCGCCGCGATGCGTTTATAACCGAATACGCCGTGGTTTGAGATGTTGTACGAAGCCTCCAACGCCTCATCCGGGTAAAAATGGTAGGTCTCTTTATCTAACTGAATGACGATGTCCTCTTGTCCTTCCAATTCTAAAAGCAGCATTCGCATGGCGAACGAGGCATTGCCGTATTTGTCCAAGTAATCATGGAATTTAATTACTGTAGGCATAACAAACTCCTAAATTATTTCTAGGTCGTCTTTAGACGGCAAGGCTGGAAATTTAACAGCGGGCAATGTCTGGTACCAAAAGGCTACAGATGAGATGTCATCCCGTAACGGCAAATAACGCCCACCGCTGCGCCATCCCAACGCCTGTATGGTGACTGCTATATCACTATGAAACCGTATCGGGTCTGTTATATGCCACCGGTAAAGAGAAAATCTCTGCTGTGAACCCCATAGACCGTCACCTCGGATCACCAGAGGCATGCCTGCGTAGGGTGTGGTGTATTCCACATATTTGTCGCCTACCGTAAAGCAATAGGAGCCGCAGAAGTAATCCTCCGTGCCTGTGCCGCAGATGGTGGGAAAAGCGGTGTCGCCATCGAGAAATACCTTTATCTCACCTTCGCCCCACCAACCTGTGCTGTTAGAGCTCCACGCCATGTAGACTCCCACAAACTGACCCTTGCCTTTGACGCCGTCGAGGATGACATAAGGCTCCTTATACGGCAACGGATTCGTTCTTCTGAACTGCGCGTGAAAATACGCTATATCGTCAGGAATATCAGTCAGGGTATAGTCGATCTGATAAAAAAGCGTCATGTTATCCTGCGCCATATTCTCAACTGTTATTCTGCATTTTTTCTTAAAGGGCATCTCCCAATAACAGTTGAAAGCGCAGCCGGGATTGACGCAGACAGGTATTGAGGAGATCTGAGAAAAATGGCCCTGATAGGCGCATGCAAAAAAATCACCGATAGGGCATTCAACCGACGGGCTTTCGCTGTCGTTCCAATAGATTCTTAATATGGTGTGCCTCCATGTCCCTGTACACGTCATCCAAATGTGCTGTATGGCGCCCGGCCCTTCTATATTTGCTATTTCTCGCAGCTCTCCGGCTTTTATCGTTATACACGGAGATATTTTCCATCCTATCCCGAGGTCTCTCGCGGCTTCCTTGCCAGGGCCCTCTGCCGCCATACCGCCCATGCCTTTTTTACCATCAATATTTTCCGCGCTGATAGAACGTGTTTGAGCATCTGTCAATAGATATAAATTTGATAAATTTGATCCCAGGCCAGAATACATATGGAATTCACTCCAAAATATCATCATAATCTGGGCAGATGCAGGGATTCAAGTATATGAATCCCTGCATTCCGCCTGCCGGTCATTTTTTTAAGATCAGGCCCTGTTTCGCTTTTTAAGCGGTATGACTGCCAAACCAGCCAAAGCTGTGAATGCCATAAACGCTATAACCGTAGAAATAGAATCCGCCGTCTCCGCGGGCGGTTCTTCAGACGAGGTGTCGGATGACGAGTCCTCGGTCGGCTGCTCCTCGACCTCGGGAAGCGCGGTGAACAGCTTGATGTCATCGAAATACATGATCTTGCCCACAAAGTTTGTGGCGTCTATCCCGAAACCTAAAGTTTTGATGCTGGTCATGTCAAACTCGCCGTCCCAGTCGTCAGGAACCGACCAGAGCGCATACTGGAAGGATTCGAACGGGATGTATACATAGCCGCGATAGCCCGCGGGGATAAGTATCCTGTAGTTGAAGGTGCCCTGAGTGGCTTTATCCGCGCCATCCGGCAGGAAATAACAGGTGCCGTTGGCTTCCTTGCTTAACCTGCGTATGCCATCCGTATTTTCAAAGAAGAAGTCGAAATCGAGGCCGACCTCATTGACGTTCTCCACCCAGAACGCGAGACCGCCGGTGCCCGACCAATCCTTCTGCTTAAAATTGACGAACATGCATCCCGCCGGGCTGACGCCATTGGGGTTGAGGCCTTCGATAGTAAACTTCAGGCTTTGACTGCCCTCAGACTTATGATCATCGGCAACGATATCAAGCCCGAGCAGCGCGCCGTCGTCCCATTTTGATACGAATCTCGCGGCATTTGTGTCGTTCTCAAAACCTGTGAGCTGATTTGCGGGAAGGGGAGGCAGCTCTATCTGGCTGGCGTAATCGACCGAATCGGCGGTGACATCGTCGACGTTGAAGGACTTGCCGGCCTTCATCGCCGTGTCGCCGCAGTTGACGACGATCCTCTGAACGGCGCCAAGCTCTATCTCGTCACAGTTATCGCACGAGAGCGAGGCGTACGGTATCACGACATAGAAACCGGTGCCGGCGTCGACGTTGAACGTGCCGTTCGTCAGCGCGATCTCCGTAATGGCGTCCGTTTCGCTGTTAATGATATATGCGGCAGCTCCGGCCGTTGTCCGCCAGATATGCCATGAGCTGTCGTAAATGGTTAGGCCGAAGCTCATCGCGGCGTCGTTCGGGTTGAATATCCAGAACCTGACGTTTGATGTGCCCGTGAGGCTGATGCCCACATCCTTGTGGATCCAGAAATCGTTCCAGGCCATTCCGTTGCCCGGTTCGGGCCCGCCCTGGACCCATTCGCCGAAGGTGACTTTCACGGAACCGGTGCCCTCAATCTTATTGGCCGTGTCCTGCTCGACAGTGCCCGGTCTGCCGTCGAGATGGCCAGAAGCCGCCGTTTCACAGGTGTTGATGGAGACGACGACGCTTCCCGGCGCGGCGTTGGTGGCACTGAAGCTGTCAAAGTAGAAAGATTTCTGGTAATTTTCCACTGCGTCGCAGCAGAAGGCCAGAGCCGTGATGGCCGAAAGGTCAAGGCTTGCCGAATCGCTGAACGAGGTGAACGGCACCATGACGTAGCCCGTAAAATTGGCGGGGACGCTGATTCTCGCGTTAATTCCGATAGACACCTGTGTCGCCGTGCCGGTGGAATCGGGGATAATGTAAGCCGGTGAGCCGGCGGTGGTGACGTGCCTTGTGTCGTCTTCGACGAAAAGGTCGAAAGCCGCCGAAGCCCCGTTGGGATTTTTAAGCCAGAATTTCAGGTAAGTCGCGCCTGTCCAGTCCGATGTTGTTATTGTGAGGAAGATGACGTTCCAGGCGTCAGTCCCGTCCTCATAGGTCACCTTGAGAGAATTGCCAGCGGCCGCGTTTTCGGTGTCAAGTATACGCGTCGTGGGTCTTCCCAAGTTTGTGGTCAGAGCATCCGCGGTGCCTGACTCGAAGTCCTGGATCGAGATATCCACTGCCGCCGCGCTGGGAGCAAATGAAAAAACGGAAAATGCAGAGACGATAAGCATCAGCGAAAGAACCGCGCCGAAAATCCTCCTTGTTTTTCTTTTCATAACCATGCTCCTTTCAAAAATTTTATAATAAAGTCATCCTGTAGGCGACCCTATTATTTGATCTTCGCAAGCTTGTTGAGATAGTCGTTTATAGTGCTTTCATACAGGGGCTTCTGGATGGCGAGGATGGTGGACCACTTTTTCTCGTGCGCGTACTGCAAGCCGTTGTCCCAGGTGCCGAACCAGCCGATCCAGGTGTTCATATTATACGGGTAGCTATTGTCCCAAACGCTGTAGATTTGCTTGGCCTGAGCATCGGTGAGCCCCGGTATATAGCTATACAGGTATTCGTAGGGATTTTTGGCTTTGCCTTTATTCGCCTTCTGGAACGCGTCTGAGGTGACGTATTTGCTGGCGTAGATAAACGCCTTGGCCCCTTCGACATTTTTGGCGCCGTCGAGCATGACGAGGCAGTTCGGATAGCCGTTGGCGTAATATTTGTCGACGCCCGGCGCCTTGGGGAAGAACGCTACCGCGATCTCGCCCTTGTACCACATGTCCTTATAGGTCGTCTGGGCTCTCCATTGGGCGCCCACGTCCATCGCCACCTGGCCCTTTACGAACAGGTCGGCGTTTTCATGGCCGAACGACTTGACGACGTTGAGACCCTTCGGGCCAAGCGAATAGATATAGTCCGCGCACTGGGCGAACACAGGGTCGTCAAGGTTTATTTTGACGTCGGTGCCGTTTACCGTGACGATAGGCTTGCCGGTGGAGCAGGCGAGGGGAAGCCAGAGCAGCCCGCCGATGCCCCACTGGTCGATCTTGCCATCGTCGTCGGTGTCCTGGGTGAGCGCGATGGCAAGCTCCTTCATCTTCGCCCAGGTCCACTCGTTCGACTCCATCAGCTCGGTGGGCGTGGGAAGCCCGTTTGCCTTGAATATCTTGGGATTGTAGAATACAGGGTCTATCTGCTGACCGGAGGATATGATGGCGTGGTAATATTTGCCGTTCCACTTGTAGAGGTCCATATACTTTTTGGTGTTGGACCAGACAGCATCGCCAAAATCGAAATACTGATTGAGCGGCTGTATGATGCCGAGCGCGATGTCCTTTGGGAAGGTCTGCGGATCGGGCCACATCACGTCGGGCATCTGCTTGGACGCCTTCAGGGCCTGCAGCTTTGTGTACCACTCGTTGTAGTCGCAGTGGATAAGCTCGAACTTCATCCCGTATTTGCTGGCGCAAAGCTCAAAGGCTCCCGGCACGTCAGGGTTTCTCGAAAGATAGTCGTCGAGCGATTTTTCCACGCCGACAAACAGCTTCAGCGTTTTGTTGGTCACCTTATAGTTGGGCAGGTCCTTCATCTGATCGTAGCTCGAGACGTTTACCGTAGACTGCTTTTGGTAGCCGGTACCCGGCAAGCTCGTGTCAGATCGCGAACTGACCGAACCGCTGTTGCCCCCTATCACCCCGCCATAAGACAGTGTGGATTCCGTCGAGTCATGGCTGTCGCCTCCCTCGCCGGGTGAGCTGGAGGCGTCCGGCACCTTCTCGCTGCAGGCCGCGGATGCGAGCATCAATGCCAGAGACAATAAAAATACCAGAATACGCCCGGACGTTTTGCTCATGCTGATCACTCCTTGTAATAATTTATCTGTTAATGACTGTCACTCCACTAGTCCCGTCGCCTCTATGCCCTGGACGAAAAACCGTTTCATAACAGCAAACAACAAAATGACAGGCGTTATCGCTAAAAGACAACCCGATTGGATCATGACCGAGGTCTGGATGGCGTCGAATTTCACAACGTCCCCGCCGACGCCGGTCAAACCCCGGAACAGCGCCGGCAGCGCCGCCAGAGCGGTGGAAACGGTGTTAGCCGCGTTCATGTAGATGACGGTGAAATAGTAGTCGTTCCAGTACCACACCACTGAGAAAAGGAATACCGTCACGATGGTGAGCATGGAGTTGGGTATGGCTATGCGCACAAAGGTCATGAACGTCCCGCAGCCGTCGATATACGCCGCGTCCTCCATCTCCTTGGGAAGCCCCCGGTAGAACTGCCTGAAGATATAGATGTAAAGCCCCGAGCGGATGCCGTTTCCGAACATGGCGGGCAGATACATGGTGAACTGGGTGTTCACAAGGCTTATCGTCAGCGGCCGGCCGAGGAATGGCCGGAAGAGCTGGCCGAGACCGAAAAAGTCGAATTGCCAGAAGTTCAGGTATGACGGGAAGATGATGGTCTGGGGCGGCACCAGTATCGTGAATATCACCATGAGAAAAAGAAGCTCTTTGAATCTGAAGCTGAATCTTGCGAAGCCGTATCCCGCCAGCGCGCAGGAAGCGACGGTGAGCGCCGAGGATATAAACGTGACGGCGACTGAGTTCCAGAATACGGACCAATATTTCATATAGGCGATGGTCGCCGTGATATTGTCAAACGTGATGCTCCGGGGCACCCACACCACGGTCGGATCCCACACCTGATCGATCGGCCGGAGTGCCATGGACAGCATATAGAACAACGGGTAAATGATGATGATCGCAATGGATATGAGCAGGATGTTGCGCATGACGCTGACTGCCACCGAGCGTATCCGTTTCTGCATGACCGCGCTGTTCATACCTGAACGCGCCTCCTTTCCCAAAGCGTTAAGCATTCCTGTAGAACACCCTTCGGTTCATGATCATATACACGATGAAAATGATGACGAAGGATATGACAAAATAGACCATGGACAGCGTAGCCGCGAAAGAGTTGTCGAGCTTCGCCGCGAACTGGTTGATATAGTTGATCACAGGGTTGGTGTAATCGGTAAAGGTGGCGATGATGGTGTACACGATGTTTGTGAGTATGAGCGGGGAGATCATCGGAAACGTGATGAGCCAGAAGAAATCCCATCCGTTGGCGCCGTCGATGGTCGCTGCCTCTCTCAGGGTCGAAGGGATGTTTTGCAGCCCGGCGAGGAATATGATGATCTGCATCCCGGAGAACCACAGAAGCTCAAAGAGGCTGTTGATGATGACGCTGAGGTAGTTGACGATGGCCGGGCTCACGTTGCTCGACAGCAGTATCTGTTGCAGCGAAACGGCCTGGAACAGATACGTCGTCTTTTCGCCATACTGGATGGCGTTGAACATCGTGTCGCCCCTGATGATCCCCATCACGACGCCGCAGGAGATGACCGTAGGCAGAAAGAAAATCACCCGGTATATGCCCCGCGACCAGAATCTCTGGTTGAGTATCGTCGCTATAAACAGGCTGAAAAAGATGATGAGCGGCACCTGATACAGCATTTTGCTGAGCGACGCTAAAAGGTACTGAAAATAGTACGGGTCGGAGCCGAAAGCGTTGATATAATTCGCAAGGCCAACAAAGGTGAGCTCTATCCGGTCGGTCACCTTCATCTCGTTGAAGCTGTAGATCACAGAGGATACGAAAGGCCGGAGGAAGAAAAACAAAAAGCCGAGAAACCATGGGAAAACAAAGAAGAAGCCCTTCCATGCCTGCTTTGTCTTATGCGTCATAGCCTTGCGCATTATCTTTATTCTCCCTTTCAAAACAATTGATGCCGCCATCCCCGGTCAGGCACCGATGAGCAGATAGTCCATGGGACCGACCGTCCCCCCGCCGCTTTCATAAGCTTCGCCGCCATAGTTGACTATGACCGACGCGCCGTTTGCGAACGTGGTCTTGTATACGTCTTCCGCCAGCTTCTCGTGGCTCGCGATAACCCTGTCCCCCGCCGCCGTCAGCACCCTGTTTATCTCCGTGTATTGGGCGGCGGCGATATCCAGCCAGTCGTCGCAGTCGATGCTGTAGTATTGCTGATAATAATCGTCCTCAAGCAGCTTGCCGTCATGGTCCGCCAATATGTAATAGGGCGCGCTGCCGGTCTCGATAGCCTTTAAAATAAGCCGTTGGGGCGCGGAGCTTAAGTTGATCGCCGGCACGCTGCAAGATACGAGGCCGCTCAGCGCCATCTGATAAAACGGGACCGATTCATCCTCTATGCCGAACATGCTCGACTGGGAAGGGGCGGAGACGATATGGTCGAGGTACGGAAACGCGTAAGCGTTTGACGAAGGCGCGAGCAGATCGGCCTTTTGACTCAACGCCGAAAGCGCCTGCTCAAACGCCTGGACCGCCCGGGTCTTGCTGGCGGGCTGCCTCTTGCCGCTGTCGGCGTATACCGTCGAGGTCATATCGCCTATGGCGACGCCGTCTATCCCCTCTTTTTCAAGCGATTTGATAAACCCGTTCATTCTTTCCGCCAGCTTGAACGGATGGAGCAGATAAAAGGTCTTCGACGTGTTTATCGTATAGGTGCTCAGGGAATAATTATAGGTCTTGGCCGGCGAGTTATTGCTGTTGCGGACCGCGTCCCCGGCCGGCGAGAACCAGTTGCCGGATTTCGAATAGCGTACCATGCCCACCATAAGGTACACCTGCACGCCGCGTCTCTTCATATCGCTCTGGAACTCGGCAAAGCCTTTGCTCCCGCCAAGCGCGCCCAGGTATCCGCCCGTTTCGGCGAGCGCTCCCGACACGGTGGAGCCGCTGTAGTTGCGAAGGGTCAGCGCGAGGTTATCCACACCCTTTGACAGGAGTCTTTCGGCCATTTCCCGCGTCTCGTCAAAGGTAGTCAGCTCCTCCGTTTTCTTATAGGGTATCCCGAGAAAGCTCGCTTTGCGCTGATAGCTATTTAGCACCTCGAGGTACATCCCGGCGGGCTTATCGGCCATTTTCATGCCCTTTTCATTCATCAGATAATCCCGGTACAGGGACGCCATCCTGTTGTAGCCGCCGGTGCCCTGATAGAGGTAATACCGCACGTTGATATCGCCGATATCGATCTTTTGGGCGGGATAATCGGTGACCTGCTGCTGGCCGATGGCGGAGATGATCGGCTGCCGGACCTCGAACGAGGGATAAGCGGTGTTATACGAGGTCTTTTTCAGGGACACCTCGGCGTTGACGGACATGTTCGCGGCACCGGAATCGATCACAGCGAACATGCCGCTGTCGGTGCTCTGCACGCCGAATACGGGCATCGTAACGCCCTGCGTGAACTTCATCATGGATTTCCGAAGCACGGCGGCGTCGAGTCCGTAGACCTCCTCCTTATAGATGTCCGCGCTCTGGCGGCCGTTGTTGAACCGGATGAGGGCGCCGCAGCCGTCGGGCACCAGGATATAGCCCGTATCGTCGACGCCGCCGGCGCAGAAATAGGGGAGAAGGGATATCGAGCGGACGATCACGCCGCCGCGCTCCTCGATATTGTTGTACCGCAGGCAGATGTTCACATAGCCGTCCTGCAGGGTGACCTCCACAGGTATGGTCACGTCCTGCTCCGGGAAGCTGTAAACGGCCGCGAAGCCGTTTTCGATCTTTGAAAACACCGCCCCGCCCGCGGCCACGCTCGCCGTGTAGCTGTTTGCCGTGGTCTCGCTCCTGTCGGCCGTGTTCACAAACCGGACTATAAGCTGCGAAAACAGGTTCATTCTTGCGATGCCCTTGGCAAAGCTGTCGTTTTCCTTGTCCTTCGGATTGGAATACCACGCAAAGCCCTGGCCGTCGGTCACCGTGAACTCGCCGCTCCCCGTCTGAAGATAAAGGCTGCGGCCGCCGCGCTCCGTTATGAGCATATAGCCGGCGCCGGTCAGTGCTTCGCGGATATCGGCGGCCGGCGCCGGGGCCTCTTCGGAAAGGACCTCGGCGGAGGACATTATGACCGTTGCCGCCAGCAGAATCAGCGCTATGGTTTTTTTCATGTCAAACCCTTCCCTCTTACGCGAATTAGCACATTTGCACGGACAAAGCCCGGGCCTATGCCCTGTACTTGATCTCACTGAAGATGGTGACCACCAGGTCGAAGACCTGCTGAAGCGAGCTGTAGAACAGTATCGCCAGAAACACGATGAGGAGAACGCCGAGCGCCGTCAGAAGGATGGAGACGATCGTCCGCCCGAACTCGTATTCGTGAACGCCCTTCATCCCGGCTATGAGAAGAAGCCCGCTCCAGAGGAGACCGACCGTCAGCAGCAAGTTTAAGAACATCGCTTCCTCGAGTATGAGGAAGTTGCTGACGATCACGTAAACGAAACTGAAAAACGTATACGGGATCAGCGAATACGCCGTGGCCGACACGATGTCCCGCATTTTTCCGCGCCCGGCGAGGAAGGTGCGCAGGCCCCAGTTGGAGGCGGCCCAGAGGCAGAACAGCACGAGGGTCTTCATCACGACCATATCCGCCCCGCCGCCCGCGGCCCTAAATATAAAGCCCGTGGCCTTTTCTGCCATAAGCTGAGATACGAACCAGACGGCGACCACGCCCGCGGATACGGTATAGGAGGACTTTTCCTTGTTGCGCATCTCCTCGAAGCCCTCAAACGGGTGGAACAGATTGTAAAGCGGGTATTTGATATAGCTTCGCTGCCTGGCGGGGACGATCCTGCGGGAGAGCCCCACGCCTGCGGCTACGATCTTTTTTATATTCATGAGTGCCGCGCATATAAGGGCGAACAGCGCGATAAACGCGAGCATGATAAACGTGAAATTGCTCTGGATAATGCCTGCACGGTAATATTTGAAAGCGCTCGAGTAGTCGGCGCGGTTGTTCGCCGCCCTGAAATAGCCCATGGCCTTTTCGTATTTGTTCTGGGTGTACATCGCCTTGCCGAGGCCGTTGTAGGCGGGCTCATAGTTGCTGCAATAGCGCAGAACCTCCCGCCACGGCTCTATCGCCTCTTCGTAAAGGCCCTGGTTGTAAAGCATATTGGCTTTTTCCACACAGGCGAAGAAATCGGTGGGCGCATAGGAGAAAAAGCAGTTTTTGCCCTTGTCCAGCACCAGCAGCCTGTCGCCCAATTTGTCGATCGCCGCCGGGAACTGCAGGGCGCCCACGGTGGTCGCCTTGATCCCGAATATGAAAAGCTGCCTGAAATTTTCATCGTAGATGAAAACCTTGCCGTAGGTGTTGTCCAAAGCGTAGATGTATCCGTTTTTGTCTATGGCCACGTCGACGAACTGGGAGGAGAGGGAGGCGTTGACGGTCGAATCCCAGACGATATCGTAATCGCCGAAAATCCCCGTGTTGTTAGCGATGTTTTTGCCCGCCGGGTTGAATTTGCGTATCAGCCGCATCAGGTTGGTGTCGTTTGTGCAGGTGTAGACGAAATCGTCGGCTATGTCGAGATTGATGAACTCCGTGGGGACGAATTTCGGCACCTTCTTGCGCTGCTCCTTGGTCATGAATTTCTTGAAAAATGCTTGTGTGACGATCTGAAGCGTGGATTCCACGTTAGCCGTGCCGTAGAAGCCGCTGAATTTGCCGTTTTTGTCGAACACCACCGCACCCTGGTAAACGCCCTTGACCACCACATAGGCGTTGCCTGAGCTGTTGACCGCCACCTTCACGGCCCCGAAGCCCGCGTTTTGGGGATAATCGCCCGAGGCCGGCTGGGTCAGCGACCTTATCACCCTGCCGCTTCGGTCGAGGACCAGCACCCGGCTGTTGCCGGTATCGCAGACGTATATCTCGCCGTTTTCCGTGACATAGATGCCGTTCGGGCCGCTGAGGCTGTCCGGCACGCCGCTGTTATTAAGCTCGTCGATGATATCCACCGTTTTGAAGGAGGCGTCGAGCACCACGATGCGGTCGTGGCCCGTGTCGGAAACAAAGATAAGTTCGTCGTTCCAGACGAAGAAATCCTCCGGCGACGAAAACTCTCCGGCGCCCGCCGCGGTCCCGAGCACTATACTCTCGGGCAGATAGGCGTTGGGCACAGGCGTCGCGGCGCTCTCGCTGTTGTATATGTAGCTGTTGTACGGCGCGAACTCGGAATCCGCGCAGACCGATACCATCAGCGTCAGTGCGGCCGCCGTCAGCAAAACCATCCTCTTAACCATTGCTTGCACCCTTGCTTTCTCTGATACTAACCATCATTTGATACCCGAATGCGCCATGGTCTCTATGATCCTGCTCTGAGAGAATACGAACATGGTGAGGGGCGGCAGCATCAGAAGCACGGCGATGGCGGCGCCCGAGCCTGCCCTGGCGAGCCCGGAGGTGGCGATCTGGCCGAGCGCCGTGGGCAGCAGTTTCAGGTTTTCGGAGTAGATGTATCCTGACCCGGCGCCGTTCCAGTAGCTTTGGAATACGAAGATGAGCAGCGTCAGCCACGCCGGCTTGACGTTAGGCATCACGACCCGCCAGAGGATAGCCATTTTGTTTGCGCCGTCTATCTGCCCGGCCTCCAGGATGGCGTCGGGGATGATGGACATAAACTGCTTCATCAGAAACAGGCCGAACGGCGCGGCCATCTCGGGGAGCAGCAGGGCGAGGTAGGTGTTGATCATCCCGGTTTTTGCCATGAGCACATACAAAGGAAGCGCCGTGACAGTGCCCGTGAAAAGGAGGGATATGATGATGATCTCAAAGTAGACGCGGCTTCCCGGGAACCTGTATTTCGCGAGGGGGAAGGCGGCCAGCGAGACGATGAGGATATGCAGCGCCGTGCCCGTGACAGAGACGAATACGCTGTTGAAAACGTATCTTCCGAAGGGTATCCAGAGATTGTCGACAAGAGAGGGGATGAGCGCGTAATTCTCAAGCGTGGGGTTTTCCACCCAGAATCTTGGCGGAAAACGGAAAATCTCCTGCATGGGCTTGAAGGATTGGATTATCGCGTACAGAAACGGGAAAAACATAAAAAGCCCGAAGGCGGCGAGGACAAGAAATACGAACGCATCGCCCGCTCTTGAACGGGAAACTTTTCTGCTCACAATAACATTCCTTCCTTGGGGCGTGTTCCGAACAGGCAGTGAACGCCCGTCTTTTTGCGGATTTCCCACCATGCGCCGCCGAAAAATCCTGTCATAATACTATTCTGCAAACGCCCTAATCCGCCACCCTTTTGATAAGGCTGCGGACAATCTGATTGGTCAGGAGCATCATGAAAAACAGCACCACGGCGATCGCCGACGCGTAACCCATTTCGAACCGCACGTTTCCGACGTCCATGATGTAGGTGATGATGGTGTCCGCCGCATAGTCGGTGGAGGGGAACCCGGCGAGCATGATGGAAACGGTGCTCACGGAGAAGCAGGCGCCTATCTGCATGACCGCCGCGAAAAACAGCTGCGGGCCCATATGCGGGAAGGTGATATAGATGAGCTCCTGCCCGCGGTTGCGGATGCCGTCTATCGCGCCGGCTTCATAAAGCTGCCTGTCTATCCCCTGCAGCCCCGCGATAAAGGAAAGGAATCCCGCGCCGAGGCTCATCCATATCTGCACGGTCATCACGATGGTCAGCATGTATCTGGGATCGGACAGCCATTGGACAGGCTCGTTCACGATCCCGAGGCGGATGAGGTTTGCGTTCATGAAGCCGTAGACGTCGCTGCTGAAGACCCACGCGAAGATGACGAAAAGCGAGCCCGATATCGACGGCGCGTAAAAGACGAAGGTGAGAAGCATCCTCACGCGGTGGGGCAGGTCATTTATCATCCAAGCGAAGAAGAAGCAGGCAAAGAAGCTGATAGGGCCTGTGATAAACGCGATGAGCAGCGTGTTTTTAAGGGTCGTAAGAAAGATGTCGTCGCTTAAAATGAGCCTTAGGTAGTTCGAAAAGCCCACAAACCTTGGCAGCCGCACCATGTCGAAGCTTGTAAAGCTCAGGCAGACGGCGGACACTATGGGGATGATTGTGAAAAAGAGGAACAGGACGGTAAAGGGCGCGAGCATGGCATAGCTCGACCAGTTTCGCCTGACTTCACGGAGCGTCGACGTTTTCCTATCGGCCATCACTCTACCTCCCCTATTTCCGCGTTCTTGCGCGTGATCTCCTTGTTGATCTCAAAATTGTAGGCTGTCAGGACCTCTCTCGGGTTGGCGTTGTTGTATACGACCTTTTTGAACGCGTTAGATATGTTCCTGTCCACGAAATAGCTCGCGGGGATAATGCCGACCTCCCGCACCTCGGACCATTGTCCGGTGAGCAGGGAGAACTCCGGCCGCGACCACGGTAGCTCGGACAGGGCGTCCCTGTTGGCCGTGGCGTAACGCCCCGCGGGCCCCAACAGAGCCTCGATGGCGTTGCCGTATTCGGCCTGGATATCCTTTGAGGTGAACCATTTGATAAACGCCCAGGCGTCTGCCTTGTTGCCGGACGATTTGAGCAGTATTGCGGCCGTGCCGCCGAAGCTCGACGCGCAGCCGTTTACCGTGCCGTCCTGCCGGACGGTGCCCGGCACCGGAACCATCTTCCAGAGGCCCCTGATCTCCGGCGCTGCCGCTTCGAGCATGCCGTACATGGTATAGTTGGCTATCCCGATCGGCATTTCTCCCGAGCGGAAACGGTTGAAAAAGTCGTACTGCAGCGGGAAGCCGTATTTTTTATAGATATTGGTCCACGCGTCGAAAGCGTCTATGGCCGCCTCTTCGTCGAACCGGGTCTTCGAGCGGTCAATGGTGAAATAGCTACTGCCGCGCTGCATGAGCAGCGTCGGGAACATGCCCGCGCCGGAAATGCCGGACGGAATGCCTATCTGCAGGTTCTTGCACTGGATGGACGGCGCGATCCTCATCAGATCGTCCCACGTCTTCGGGATCTGCAGCTCCAGCTCCTCCAACACATCCGTGCGGCAGTACATCATGGGAAAGTCCTGCGTCACGGGCAGCCCGTAGCACCCGCCGTTATAGTAATAGGGGACGAGCGTATTGGGATAATAGCTCTGTGTCACGCTGTCAAAGTCTTCGAAGCCGCTCAGGTCGGTGAGCGCGCCTCTCGCGGCGAGGTTAACCGGGTCGCCGACGCCCACGAATATGGAGACATCCGGCCCTTTCCCGGACAGGACAGCTTCTATGAGGCCGCCCTGAACCAGATTCAGATTGACCTTGGCCTTGCTGTAGTCGGCAAAGCTTTTGTCTACCAGATTTTTCACTGTCTGCAGTTGGTCGCGGCCCTGGTTGGACATCCATACCGTCAGCGCGCCGCTGTCCTCGGAATAATCGCCGATGATGCCGTAATCCGGATTGAAGGAACAGAATATGCTCTTGAGCGAAAACCACAGGTTCTTAAAGAATCCGGCTTCGGCTTTTTCGAACGGCTCGCCTGGCGCCTTGACCGCTATATAATCGATGGCTAAGGGCTGGACGTTTACCTTCATCACCCAGTCCGCCAGCGCGCTGATGTTTGCCTTAAGGCTGTCAAGGCGGAAGGGGATGCTTTCCGTATCGCCGATAAAGCCGTTTATCTGCACGATAAGCGAATCGAGTATAGCCGTTTCGCTTCCGGTCCTGATAAGCGCCCGCTCAACGTATGCCTTTTGTTTTGTAAGGCTTTCCTTTATCTCTGCGAGCTGGTTCATAAGCCCGGGGATGCCTGTTTCGAGGTCGTAATCGCGCAGCGGGTCGGGGATGGGGCCGGTTATCATCATGACGTTGCGATACAGATTGTTGAGCTTTAAAAGCGTGTCCTCAAGGTCGGCCACGACATCCTCGTAATTGCCCGCGACAACCTCCATCCGGAGAGTGTGGGGGCCTTCGCTCAGGTATATGCTGTACGGCTCGCCGTCGCCCAGCACCTTAACGTACCAGCCCGGATCATACGGGAACGACACGTTTTCAAGCTCGGCAAAGGGCGTTTCGCCGTCGATATAAACCCGCCTGAACACATTCGCGCCGTATTTGAAGTTCTGCCTGACCCGCATGCCGATATTGTAAAAGCCGCTTTCTTCAACGTCAAAGCGCCATTCTATCCAGCGGTGGCAGTCGCCCCAAGTCGTACCGCCGACCGTGTTGAGCAGCATGATCCTGGCGTCGACGGGCTGGTTTGCCGCGTCGCTTTTGTCGTAAAGGGGCAGAATGGAAGAGTCCGATTTCAGTGAAAGCAGCTCGGCCTCAATCGTGTCAAGCGACTTCGGCGCGGCCTTCGCGCCGTCCGCCTTGCGGGCCTCATACACCGTTTGGTAGGGGGGAAGCTCAATCGGGGTGTACAGCGTGACCGTGTCGATCGCGAGCTCGGCCTGACTGAAGACGAACGACAGGGTGTGCTTTCCCTCGGAGAGTCTCACCCGCAGCGGCGCGTTGTAACGCCCAGCGGAATCGTAGACGTCGGCCGTCTGCCAGTCGAGGGACTGCGTCTGCTGTGGTAGCAGGTTGTTGCCGCGGCTGTCGCTCCGGATAGCGCCGTCGTACCGCCATGGGCGCGCCAGCTCGAGACGCTCCAGCTCCTCGTACGGATAAGCGCCGTCCACCTGTATCCCGAAGCTTATTTTTGCGCGCGCACTCTCAAGGGAAGCGTAACGGATGCTGAATGCGTAAAGCCCGTCGGTCTGTACCGTGACCTCCCATTCGACGCTTCCGGTTTCGTCGCCGAGAACGAGTATATCGTCGCCGCTGTTATAGCTTGCGCTGCCTTTGTCCTCAAAGCCCTCGACGCCCGCGTAGTCCGCCGCGCGTATGACAATATCGTCCGCTTGCGCCGTCTTTGGAGGGTTTTCATCGAGGTATGATCGGTAGTCGCCGTCCGGCGTTATAGCGGACGCCTCTCCCGCGCCCGCCGAAAAAACGCCTGCGGGCCCGGCGGCCAGAACAAACACGCACAGTATCGCCTTAAGACGCATTCTGCTCATAGCTCGAATCCTTCCGCAAAATCAGTCGGCACAGTACAACTTCCGGATATCCCATTTGACATACTGGCCTTTTTTTGTGATAGTGTTGCCGGAAAGCGTGACGTCCTTGCACGAGAACAGGTAGATGCCCGCGAGAGGCGCCTCGCCGTAATAGCCTTCGCCCGGGTTGGTATCCTTATACGGCGTGCCGATCTTGGTGCAGGGGTTTTGAATAAGGTTGTTTTTAATGGTCACATTCATGGCGTTTTTAACGAGTATCCCCGCGTACATGGAATTGTAAATCTTGTTGCCCTCTATGGTGATGTTCGTGAAGCTCTGCCAGTCCTTGCACGGCGTACAGTTGGCCCTTTGGGAAACGCCTACGGAAATGGCGCCGGAATGGGTGAAGGTGGGGCCGTTGTTCATATACGGGCTGCACGGGCTGTCGATGATGGTATTGTTTCTGATGACCACGTTGTTGGAGTTGGGCCCTTCCGCCCAGAACGCCTGCTCATGGTCGATATCTATGGCGGAAAGCCCTGTCCGTTCGATGAGGTTGCCTTCCATGACAAGGCCGTTGCAGCCCTGCACCAGCACGCGGCAGAACAGGTCATGAAAATAGCAGTCCTTGATAAGCACGTTGGAGGGGCGGTAACTTGTCGCGTTCTCCATCGTGTCGCCGAGCTTCACGCTCACGTTCCTGTCCAGCACCACTCGCACGCAATTGGCGGTGCTCATCGTCTCAAAATACTCAAACTGCTGTATCGCCTTGCTGCGCGCGTCGTTCATCATGGATTCGTCGTTGATCTGCTTGAAGCTGACGACCTTCGCCGACCCTAACTTGGTGTAGGATTTGCCGTCGAAAAAGTTGAGGGTATCGCCCTTTTTCAGCGGGAGCTCCGCCTGCGTCGGCTTGAATATGACGACGTTGGGCTCCTCCTGCTTATACACCATATGGCTGAACGCGAGGACATCCAGCCCGTCGTCGTCGGTGAAGCCGAATATGCAGTTTTTGAACGTGGGGCCGTCAGATATGTACATGATCTGCCCCGCAGGGCCGCCGATGAGACGGTTGGTACCAGGGCGCCTGATGTTGTAAATGCGTTCGTAGGTGTTGGGGCCCTTGCTCCGCGTCTCGTACAGGAACATGCCGCCCGCGTAGTTGGTGAGGTCGGTTACGGTGGTTTTTTCGCAGTCGATGAACGAGCCCACCACCGCGTTCCAGCCTTGAACGACCGACGCACCGATCGTGCCCGCCTTCAAGACCACGTCGTCGCCGTACTGCCTGTAGCAGGGGACCTGGGTGAAAACGCCGATGCGGTTAGCCTTGTCGGTCATGATGAAATCGCCCTTGGGTGTGATGAAGCAGTGGGGGATCCAGGAGCCGTCCTCCCGGAAAAACTGCAGGTTGGAACCTGCCTTTGTGGTTTCGTAATCATAGCCCGGCAGGACCTGCACCTTGAGCTGCTGGGAGAGCTCGTTGTAGCTTATGACCCGAAACTGCATGAACGGGAGCGGGTCTCTGTCCACGGTCACGGGGCCGTGGATGGTCGTATTGGTGGCGTTGGAGAATTCAAACAGCGCCTGATGCCCCTCGAGTATGATTTCCACGTTCTCCATGTAAATCGTCAGTCCGTCCGAGCCCTCGAATTTAAAGGGCACCACGCCTTCCGCGAACCGGTATACGCCGGGCTCGACGACGATCAGCTTTTCGCGCATCATAGCCGCGCGCCGGGATTTTGCCAGAAGCTCGTCGCCGTTTTCGCGCTGCTTCTGTTTCTGCGCCTCGGTATAGGTCTTCGTAAAGAGGGGGTCGGTGAGCTTGAAGGCGGCCACACCTTTTTTATATGTAGAAATGCTCATGGGCGCCGGCGCTTTCCACCCCGAATCCGATATACCTTTGGATGAAGTGACCGCGTTGCTCGTCTGCGCCTGGCTGTCATTTGTTTTTTCGCTTTCGGTTTGACTGTTCATACCGCTTCCCTCACTATCGTTTACACTGACTTCGGTCTGGCTCTGACCGCCGCTTGTGCCGCTCGCGCTGCCGGAAACCGTATCTCCCTGTCCTTGACAGCCCGATAACGCCAACACGATACAAAACAGGGCCGTAAGCGTCTTTGACATTGTTTTTTTCATTGATTTCCCCCGCTATTCAGTGTTGTATCTTATACCACATGGCATCCTTATCCTCATTATAAGTCAAAAAATTGAAGACGTATATGCATAAATGTGCGCGTTATTAGCATTATTGTTTACAAACATGAAATAAATTTCATGTTGTGTTTAGCTTCTGATTTTCAGCTTTTAAAGTAAGTTTATTTAGAATGTCATATAATGTTAAATTGTTAGCAATTGTTTCAGAATAAATATCAAAAGATTGTGACAGTTTACCACTTGACAATTAGTAATATTTGTGCTTTAATAAAATATAGAAACAGCGGAATAGAAATATATGTTTCGTATAAAATTTAATTTTCTAATTATTGCGCTGTTCGGAGGCGATATGGATATTATTGTAAACCAAAAGGAATTGACAGAGCTCTTGTACTGCTTCCATGTGCTTACGGGTAGCAAAACGATCATATACGACGAGAATTTCAATAAACTTTGCGGCTATCCCGACGGGGAATGTGAATTCTGTTCGCATATGATAAGCATGCCCATCGGCAAGCTGCAGTGCGACCGCAGCAATATCGCTTCCTTCGTCCACTGCAGGCAGGACGGCAAGCCGTACATATACCGCTGTCACGCGGGCCTTGTCGAGGCAACCGTCCCCATAAAGATCGGTAACGTTATCATCGGCTATCTGATGCTGGGGCAGATCATCAACCATAAGGATAAGGAGAGATTTTTCGAGGAGCTCCACAAAAACTGCGACTGGTACGGGCTGGATTTCAATACGCTTGAGGAGGCCTTCCCCAAGCTCAAATACTTCAGCGACGACCAGATATTCGCTATCAGCAAAATCCTTGAGGCGTGCGCCGGATATATCTGGCACTCCGACCTTTTGACGCTCGAAAACAGGCAAATGATCTCCAAGCTCACCCGATTCCTCGACAGGAACTATATGAACGCCTGCACATCGCAGGACATATGCAGAGAGTTGTCGGTGAGCCGCAGCTATCTTTACAAGATATCCATGAAATACCTGGGCATGAGCATCACGGAATATATCCAGAGCAAGCGCATCAGCGCCGCCTGCAAGCAGCTTGTCCATACCGACCGGCTTATCAGCGAGATCGCGCAGAGCGTCGGCATCGACGATTACAATTATTTCACCAAAGTTTTCAAAAAGCACACCGGCTTCACCCCGACGGAATACAGAAAACAAAACAGAGGATAGAAGGGCCGCAGTTTATGTACAAGAAAATCAAAGTTCCAGTCATCACCACTCCTTACCGCACGGTTTATGTTCCCGGACCCGATACCTATAAGGGCATAGACACGCCGTCCTTCAGATACGGGGAACGGTACGACACATGGATCGCAAACGATTTTACCATCGTCAAAGCGTATGACGGCTGCTGGCACGCGTTCGGCATTATCCACCCGAAGCCGCCCGCGTTTACCGATGATTTTAATTATTCCGGCGATGTGCACGAGGCGGAATACCAGCTGTTCCACTGCGTTTTTGAAGGCACGCTCGAGGCGCTGTATAGCGGCGGCAGCTTCACGGAAAAGGAAAAGGTGCTCTATCCGCAGTCTCGGCCGGGCGAAGCGCCGGAATGCTGGGCACCGTGCATAATAGAAAAGGATAAAACCTATTATATGTATTACACCCCCGAAACCGTTCGCCTCGTAACGACAAAAGATTTGTACAATTTTTCGCCATATGGGAAAGGTCTTTTCAGTGGGCTTTATTCCCTGCGCGACCCCTATATTTTCTTTGAAAACGGCAATTACATCATGATATATGTCAACGGCGATCTCTGTTGCCGCAGTTCGGCCGATCTCATACATTGGGACGAGGAAAAGCTGTTTCAGAAGAACCCCTTCGGAGAGAACAGCGCGCAGGAAAGCCCCTGCCTTTTAAAGCGGCACGGCATGTATTATCTGATATGGTGTATCCACGACGGCCAGAACGGATGCTATGACAACCGCTCCTTCGTGTTCGCCTCGGAGAGTCTCGACGGCTTTACGGGTAAAGCGCCCGTCGCCATGTTCAAAGCGCACGCGCCTGAGATTGTTTCGGAAAACGGGCAGGATTACATCATCAGCGTCTACTACCCTGAAAACGGATTGAGCATAGCAAAGGTCAGCTGGGAGTAGACGGTATACATAGCGGACGGCAAAAAATCGCCATCATGTATCATCCCTATATGCGGTATTGGAAGGGGCGCTGAAAGCGCGCCAGTCAAAACGTTCCGAAAGCTTTTTACGCTTTCGGGATGTTTGTATTATAGTCAACGGGCAAAGCGTGTTGGCTATAATAAAAATTCCTCGAAGCGCATTGCTCTAAGGATTTTTGGCCGGGATGACAGGATTCGAACCTGCGACATCTTGGTCTCAAATCCTCAGCAGAGTGTAAATGGGGTGTTTTTATGTCCATTGGGGGCTTTTTAGTCGGGTGCAAGGTGCTTTTGGTATTGTGATTTTAGCTTGGGAGGGCGGGGGTTGTCAAGCTTCATATGTTAGACCTGTTGCAAATTATATGATTCCATGACACAATAAAAAGGAATACACAGCCCGTGAGTTACAGTTCGGACAAACGGCAGCGGTTTATTCCTGTGTACGGGTGATTTCGGAGGCAGTCGCCTGTCTGCCCCTCCATGTATATCGTTATGAGCAGAACGGCTCACGGATTACCCCGGAGCATCACCTGTATAACATTCTGCACAACGCGCCGAACACGGAAATGACCAGCTTCGTATTCCGGGAAACGCTCATGAGCCATCTGCTTTTGTGGGGCAACGCCTACGCGCAGATCATCCGGGACGGCGGCGGTCGGGTGCGGGCGCTGTATCCGCTGCTTCCGAGCAAAATGGATGTCAGCCGGAATGAAAACGGACAGATTTATTATACCTACTGGCGCGACAAGGACGAGAGCCGCCCTCATGAGAAAAGCGGCGGCGTGGTGCTTTCCAAAGAGGATGTTCTGCACATTCCGGGACTGAGTTATGACGGGCTGGTCGGTTATTCGCCCATCGCCCTCGCCAGAAACGCGGTGGGCATGGCGATAGCCACTGAGGATTACGGAGCCAGCTTCTTTGCCAACGGGGCGAACCCCGGAGGTATTTTGGAGCATCCCGGTACGATTAAAAATCCGGGCGGCATCCGGGACTCTTGGGAAGCGCTGTACAAAGGGGCGAAGAATTCCGGCAAGGTAGCTGTGCTGGAGGACGGACTGAAATTCCATCAGGTGAGCATCCCGCCCGAACAGGCACAGTTTTTGGAAACGCGCAAGTTTCAGCTGAACGAAATCGCCCGGATTTTCCGCATCCCTCCGCATATGATCGGCGATCTGGAAAAATCATCGTTCAGCAACATCGAACAGCAATCCTTGGAATTTGTGAAATATACCCTTGACCCTTGGATAGTACGCTGGGAGCAGTCCATGCATCAAGCCCTTATCCTGCCCTCCGAGAAAGACGCGGTGTTCCTCAAATTCAATCTGGACGGTCTTCTGCGGGGCGATTACGAAACCCGCATGAAGGGCTACGCCATCGGTATCCAAAACGGTTTTATTAGTCCCAACGATGTGCGGCGGCTTGAGAACTTCAATGAAATCCCCGATGAGGAGGGCGGCAACAATTACATGGTCAACGGTAACATGGTAAAACTTGCCGATGTCGGTGCGGGATGAAGCGGAAGACCAGCCAATGTTTCGGACAGTATTCTCACGCAGGAATAGACCGCAGCCATCTGCATGGCAGTATGTTCGTTAACCGGCTTTCCCGAGCTTGTGCTTCCGAAAAAGAAGTTGTATCGGCTGTCGCTAAGGGTGTCTTTAGGCTTGTCACGGGCTTTGAATATGGATTGAAATAGTCCCATAGGCTTTTACCTCCTCAAAATAGGCATAAGAAAAGCGCCTACCTTTCGATAGACGCTTGTGCGTAATGCTGCTCATATTATTTACGAATATATTTTGTGGCTCGTGCTGCTCCGATCCGCTCGATGCGTCCGTCCCGGATCATTGCTCCGAGAACCGCTTCCACGGTAGAGGGGCTCACATCAGGAAGTATTTTGCAAATCTCCGTCTTTGAAATTGGAGTCAGGCTGTTTAATACAGTAGCCTCAATTCGTGCTTTTTTTGTAATCCTGCCACTGTTCAAAACCGCGAAGCGCTTGTCTAATTCTTTATAACACATATAGAGTGTGGACAGAAAATTCTCGATGAAAGGGACATACTCGTTTTCGTTTGTTTCCCAACCTGTGGAGGACAGCCTCAGTGCCTCGTAGTAG
>ENA-UOYA01001334-UOYA01001334.1-activated-sludge-metagenome-genome-assembly--contig:-NODE-1334-length-26828-cov-8.709894_pt1 | contig 26828 bp, 36 predicted proteins | sample MGYA00238163_ERZ764804 | MGnify/ENA primary metagenome ERZ764804 (study PRJEB28919, sample SAMN05720223) | activated sludge metagenome | isolation source: Anaerobic digester | place: Hong Kong... | reverse complement strand
AAGCTTTAAAATCTTCCTTAGGAATTACTTTGACATCATCCATGTGTATATCTAAATACATACCATTATTTTCATCTAAATGATCAATTATTCTTTTTATTGAATAACATTCAATATTATCTTTTCCATACTCACCATAATCCATCATATCATCAAATATAGATGAATCACTTTTATATTCATCCATCTTATTGACAAACCAATCATATAAATGCTCAAATACTAAAGGTCCATTATAATCTTTTGGTATGAATAAACCTATATTTCTACCCATATCTTCTGGCGTATGTGATTTTGGGATTTCAACCAATTTATGTGGAATATCCTTCCAAATAATATAATTGATAATCATATCTTGGACAACATTAGATATTTTAGCATCATATCCACCAAGAGTAATCCTATTTGGGTGGTCGAATAACAAGTGAAATATTTCGTGTATGTTTATGAAATTGACTTCCTTTTGTGACAGATTATCCAAAAAATCTTTATTATAAAAAAAGTTCATACCGCTGGGTGTTATATTAACACCACAAGTAGAAACACTTATAGATTCATAAAAGTTTAATAATAAATTAAAATGACCATAGAATGGCATATTTGTATCACTTAAACTATCTATAAGAAATAGAGAAATGCATTCCTTTAACTTTATGTGTAATTTATCACTTAGTTCCATATAATCTCTTAAAATTTTCCTCTCTATTTATATAAGGCATTAATAAGTCACGATCAAAAAATATTATACTCTCACCATAATAAAAATGATTATTACCTCCTTCTAAATGTGAATAAACTATAGTCCAATCTTTCAGTTTTTTCTTATATCTTAAAAAGTTATTCCTATTAGTAATCCAAAATATCGTATTAGCATCAAAATCATTAAGATAATGAAATATGTTACCAGATATATTTTGTGTTAAAATCATATCTGATTTTGTATTAGCGTCTATTAAAGGTACATACATCCATTCATTTGACTTGGCATTTTTCTCTTCCCATTTTATTGGCTCATTATAAATAAACTTTATACTTCTACTATCAAAACTATCTTTAACAAGTTTATAAATCTGCCTTCTCGCATTCATTGATAGTGTAACAAAAACATACTTACCCATCTACTTGTTGTTTATTCTTTTTTCTTAAATATGTGACTTCATCTATAAAGTTCATTAGTATAAATCTAATATTATCATTATCTGTTTTTGACTTATCTACTAAGTATAATAAATAAGATGCTCTTTCCTCATCTGATATTATTTTTAAAAAAGAGATAATATTAGATAATTTAGCGTCATTATATTTTGAGTTCTCAATATCTCTTGTTAGTTCTTTTAAAGATACTAATAATTCACTATATTTATCTCTTTTTGAGCTTGATAGTTTAGCTTTACATCCCTCAAAGTTATTTATAATATCATTTATATTTAAGGTTGATGATGTTTTTAAATATGATAAAAATGGTGTTATAGTATTTCCAATAAATGCGTGTCCGGTATCAGATAATAAATCAATAACATCATTCACATTTGATTTATTTGTTATATTACCTTTTATATAATCTGATAGAAATGTCCAAGAACGAGGTGTTGCATATGCAGAGGTTTCTGTTGTTGGATTTACATAATAATTAGTTGGATAAGCTAATAAAAACTTTACTATTGGTTCATAAATATTATCATTTGCATAATATTCTATCCACTCTTTTAAATCTAAAGTATGTTTTAAGTGTATTAATCTATTATTTAAAGCAGAATCAAAATCTTCAACATCTGTACCATCTTGTGATCCTAAATTACCAGATGCTATAAAATAAACATTATCATTAAATTTAAAATTTCTACCGATTGATCTTTCCAGTAAAATTTGCAAAGCGGCATTTCTAACCGATAATTGAGCTCTGTTTAATTCTTCAAAGTGTATTAAGGTTGGTCTCTTATTAGCTTCATGTGCCCATAATGGAATAACATGATCTAAAAAATTACCATCTTTGGTTTCTATAACTTTTGGGAATAAACCAACATCAGTTTCATCAACCATTGATAATCGCAAATCGTGATATTCTAAACCTAGTTTCTGTGCTATTGATCTGGAAATAGCAGATTTAGCAATTCCAGGATTTGATGTGATATAAAGAACACCACTATTATTCTTAATTATATTATAGTATTTAAGTTCTTTCTTATTTAATTTTGAGTAATTTAAAGGTATTTTATCCATACATTTTCATATTTGGATAAATATATTTCTAAGTTTACTTTTTGTTTATTTTTGAGTGAATATCATCAGTTTCTTCTTTATTAAGCAACTGTTTAAGATACATATAGATATATTTTTTATATCTATTTTTAACTTCTTCATCACACTTAGATATTTCCTTCCACATTATATGTCTTGTCATATTTTTAATCGCATCTTCTGCGGTTAAACCATGTTTAATATGATTATGTTGTATCAAATCATTTGCAATAGTATATGAAAAAGCCATTATCTCATCCTTATTAGAAAAATATGCTTTAATATCAAGTGGAGATGGTAATGTATATTCTATTTTACCTCTACGTTTAGACTGTTCAGCATGTACAAATTCATGTTCAATTATATTATTAAATTGATTAATAAACATTGGACTTTCTAATGTTTGTTTGGATGCTGGTTTTGTAAAAACAAACATTGGTCTTTTTCTTATTGGATGAAATAGTGCAAAGTATGGAGGACCATTTTTTGGAGGTGCTGTCTTTTTATCCTCATCACTTAAAGATTCATAAAACTCATTATATGAGACAACGTCAATACCCCTTTCCTTACACCATAATTTAAAATTTTTTTTCTCCAACTCTTTTGGATGGTAATTAATTTTATTAGGTATGATAACGGATTCAAATATCCTATACGTTTTTAAATGTTTCATGTTATATATATTAAGTAAAAAGTACAAGATTATGATATATATAAATTATATATAGATTAAACATTATTTTATTATGAGTGGTAAATCGTTAAATGATATTTGGAGACAAATAGAAATTGATAGACAGAATAGAGTCAACGAAGATAGAATTGCGTAAATAGGCATATTAGCAGGTTTCCCCTACCCACATCTCAGATTTTAGTACGACTTCTGCTAATTCTTATGTAAAAGAATAATGATTAGTTTTGGATTTCTATTACCCTATAATGAATTGAATAGAAGTGAAAACGAACCGAGGGTTCGGTTAAGTAAAAGAATTAAAAAATATTTTCAGAATTAGTAATTATCCCAATAGAATTTATTACACTCCTCATAATTTAGAATAAATCCATAATAAATCTCTCGATCTTCGGTTGTCTCAATTATTGAATCGCTATCTCTCAAACAAACCCAAGAATGCTGTCTCCATATATTATCATTTGACATTGCCCACCCAGTGCATATATAAGCTGACTCATCACCATTTTTATCTGTATAGTTTTTCCAGAAATTAGATGCATTAAAGTGACATCTACTATCTCTCATTTTAACAATTGTTGAATCACATTTAAAAAACATACCACGATTTATTAATTTATCTAAATCTTCTTCGTATGTTTCAACTACTCTATCTCCAGCGTATCCTAAAATATATCTTTTAAATTATCAAATGTATTCACCGACTCATTAAACTTTCTTATTCTCATTATTTAGATATTTGTTTCTTTACTTGGTATTTCTATTTGCTCTTCTGTTCCGATGGGTTCAATTTTTTTAGATATACCTTTTTTCTTTTCTTTTTCTTCTTGAGCCTCTACCTCATCTGCAACATTTGGATATATTTTGCCATCAGAATCTTCTTCCCATTTTATTTTATAATAATCGTCAAAATTCAAAAGACCAGATTTCGCTAGTTCAATTTCATGTGAAATATTTAGGTTATAATCTATAAACGTATTTATTTTATCTACAAATCTATTAAATAGATCTAATGTATTTTTTGTAAATACACCAATTTCCTTTTTCCTCTTTTTATTAAATGAACCTAATATTATTTTGAATAAGTATTCAATTTTATAATCTTCCTCAACATATTCCTTTGTTAATTTATTTGGAAGAACCTCTATATTTAATTTAAACTTTTCTTTATTAAAGAACTTAGGTATAACAAAATTAAATCCCAATATATCATCTTTAACGTTCCCAATATAGATATTGAACATTTTGCATATTAACTCCAAATACATTTCGTCCCTTTTAGTTGAGGTTAATTTAATTTTATTAAAATCAACCAATTGACAAAATTGCAAAAAGTTTATAATCATTAGTGAATATATCTCAACAAATTCTGTAGAATTTGTATCAGAAGCCTTTTGATATAATGGATTTAAAATCTGAAATGAAATATCATCATCATAATTACCATCTAATTTTATAACCAACTTTTCTAAATTCTCTTGGAAGTTTTCATTATTCATTAGAAATGAACTTTTAAGTGTTGGGTTTAGTAATTTATAAAAGAAATAAGTAAATGATGATTCATCAAAAACATATTCTAAATCCTTTTCAGATGTATTTACAAAATATGTTATTGCTTCTTTTTGTACATCTGATAATATACCTTTAAATAAAATAGGTAAGTGATCAACTTGCATTAAATTAGAATATTCTACCAATTCCTCATAAGAATATGAGAATTTATTTGTCTTATAAATACCAGTTAATACTAAATTGTTAAGAGGTACTCTATCATAATTTATGTTTGCTGGTTGCTCATCTGGAAAGTATTCAAATTGAAACCACCAATTTTTATTTAATAGTGATTTTACCCGTTTGTCTAAAGTAGAGAAATGTTCAATACATTTGTTATAGAACTTTTGTAAAGCCAAATCAACCAAATTAATTGGATCGTTATTTAAGGACTTTGGTTTTATCTGTAGGTTTTCACCATTCCAGTTAACGAAGATTTTACTACCTTGTATATCTTCTGTTATGATAATTGTGTTGTCAAATATCTTACCAAGTAATTCTTTGCCTTCATTATCATTTAATGTTATTAATCTTGCCATTTATTAGATCTTTTGTTTTTTAATCTAAAAGTATATATTTATTTACTATCTTTGTATTTTAATGAATTTTGGTAAATTACATATTGATGGATTTCCACTAATTTCTGATATTCTTGATATTTTTCAAGAAATATCTGATGAGTATCGATCACATATATATATCGATAACCAACAAATATCATATGTTGGGTATAATGGTATTAGAAGAGTTTATTGTACCACTGGAAATAGGTTTACATCAGACCAAGTATTATAGACGAGTTGAAATAAAGATATATGTAGGTGCACATACTATTCTTAATAAAAAAGATCTTGAAAAATTAGTTAAATTCTGTATAAATCGAAATGATAAGTTAAGGTATATAGATATAGAGAGAATGGGTATTTTTGATAACTATCGATGCATAATAGAATATAATGATTATGTTGGTGATGAATTAAATAAAAAATTACATGAAATTTCTAAGTAGATTATTTAAACCACCAACTCCAGAAGAAGTAATTGTAAAGTTTTGCCAAAAGCATAAGATTACACAATATCATATTAATGATGATTTAACAATTGATGTTAATGATAGTGTCTTTTTAAGAGGTTTAGGTTTTGAAAAACTACGCATTTAGATTGAATATTATTTTTATCATACCATTAGCTTCTAGTTCTGGATCACTTACTTCATACATAATATCGGTCATTTCAAATGATTTTCTTGATTTTACAACTTTTAGCACTTCAAACATTTCATAGAAGTCCTCAAATTTGGAACCAATATAAATAGAGACAGTAATAAAATTACTAAAAATCTTGTCACCTGAAGCATCTGATTCTTCTGATATAGAATATTTAACCTCATAGGCCAAATCAATAACCTCTTGTATAAGAGGTTCAATTTTTAATATTCTTGATAACTGACCAACAAAAAATTCTATACCACTTACAATATAATCATAATCAAATCCATTATCCTCATTTGGATTATATCTAATAATAGTTTCTACTATATCATTTGCTATGTATGGTTCTGTTTCAAATCCTATAGTTCCTAAAAGTTCATATACGGACATATCCTCTTCCCCATTATATAGGTTTTCCCATTTGTCTTTATTATTAACTAATAAATTAACATCAGAAAGTAATTTCTTCTCTTTTAAATATTTCTGAGTCGAACCTTGTTTTGATTCATTAAAATCGGTATATCTATTTATTTTCATATTGTGATTTATATATTAAAAAACGAAACCAAAAACTAAAAAATATGTTTAATATATAAACTATAAGGATGAATATTAATCGATATAAACATATAGATTTTCATAGATCTAAAGAAGTCTCCAAAAAAATTGAAGCCTTATTTTTATTATATGATAAACAGTGTGAAGATAGTAAGATAAAAACCTATATCGGTAAGATTATATTGATAAATCATTTTATAAAAACCTTAATCGATAAGGAGGAATTTGAAGTAGCAGTTGCTTTTATTGAAAGAAAGAGAAAGAAACAATTTAAATATAAAAATGCTAGACGTGTATTATCATTTCAATTATTATATAGATTCAATAAAATAAAAATAAGAGAGAAGTTATTTATATGGAAAGAAAAAAAGTATAGATATTGATAAATTAAATCAGGTTGCAAAGAAATTCGCATTGATTAACTCACACATTGAATCTGGTAAAGAAATTCCTAAAGAATTATCTGAGAATTTTATAACATTTGATTTGACAGATGATCCATATAAAGATATAGATATAGAATAGTTATCCAATCTTTTCAAACCACCAATTGAAGTAGAAGTAATTTAATCCATCCATTAAACATTCAGATCCCTTAAAATCAATTATTAATTTATTATCATAACATTTTAAAACTTTGATCTTACTTCCTGATTTTAATGTATATAAATTACCATTTAATGTACCAGTAACTAGTATATCCTTTAATGATAGATATTCACCTCTTTCTATCTCCATCCATTTTTTAACACACTTTATTAATAGACCTTTAGTTCTTATAATCCATTCTTTAGATTTTATTAATGAATTATCTATAAATGCTTCTGTTTTTACTTCCGGATTTAATGAGTCAAAATTTTTAATCACACCGAAATATTCTTTATCACAAATTACAAATGTTATATAAACATCCAAATATCCAGAACCATTTTGATACATTCTTTGTATTTTTATATCCGAAATCTCTTGACCATCAATCAATCTATTATTTGTGACAGAATAAATAAATCCAGAGTTATTAAGAGTTGCTAATATTGAGTTTAATTTCCTAGTAGCGGATAAAACATTAGACGCGTGTTGGTCATATGAGTCCATACCTAAATCTGGGTCATTGACATTTGGTGATACACCAGATATATCTGGATTGAAACGACGCACATTGAACTCAGTGAACTCAAGTATTCTGTATGCATTATATTTCTTAATATATTTGGACATATTATATATATTAAGTTTCTATTTTGTATTCTTTAGTTTCCAACCCGGTATGTTAAATATAGAAACATTATAGAAGTTACATAGTGATTCTAAACTAATATAGTCAATAATATCACCTTTTATAACTTCAAACTCTATTATTCTGTCATAAATATCTTTATCATTTTCATCTATGCCTCTGGACTTAATAAATTTAATAAGATTTTGTATTGGAGTATTTATATAGTCTATATGTTCATACTGTTCTGGTAATCGTCTTAATGATGTATTTGCCGCAGTAATGGTTAGATTATTATTAGAACTATCTATGTATTCTAAATTTTTGTCATTAGATAGATTTAAGTGATTAAGTGTATCTGGTACTTTTATACTTTTTAAAGTATCGGAACCATTTATCAGTAGATATTTTATTAATGGTGGTACGTAGTCAATATTTACTAACCCATCACAATTTATCAAATTTAGTGTATGTATATTACATTCACTAAATTTTTTTAAATCTGATAAGGTACCCTTTTTAATTATTAACATATTACATTTATTAAACTTTGGGAGGTCAATATCTCCTATAATTTCCAAAGTATCAATTTCTCCAAATTTATAATCATATTCATTACCAAATTCAGTTTTTATTGTTTTTGGTATGACATCATCACTATGAAGTATCATACTACCAATATCTATAATATTATTGTCTCTAATATAAATATTTCTTGATCTTTTAAATGATCTAAGAACATCTTCCGGAAAAATTGTGGATTTCCTAGATTCATTAAATGTATTATATCTACCTAATTTCATTAAATCTATATATTAAAAATATAACTTAATATATAAGAATATGAAAATAATTAAAAAATATAAATTATTCTTAGAATCAACGTTTCTAAATTCCCGTGGTGAGAGTTTAGAAAAAAATCAAAATTCTGGTAGTGTGGAAATATCCAATGATATTATGATTAAATTAGATTATATAGAAGATATGTGGAGATCACATAATTATTATGGATATTTTGATGATATTAATGATAAAATAGAATGTATTGAGGATTTCTATGAGAAATATGGTTTTGATGAAGATAGTATGTTAAGTGATGATGATTTTATGATAGAGGTTTATAAAATAAATGGAAAATCCTTTTTAGAAGATATTAAAAAAACATATGATGAATTAAAGAAACTAGAATCAGAATCACATATACCTACAAAAGAAGAATTAATAAATATATTAACACCTTTACAAGATACTATTAGTGATAACTTCGATACTAATAGATTATATAGTGAATATAGAGGATTTCATTGGTTTATAACAGCTAAAGTATTTGAACACGAAAAAGAGGATTTTTTAAATGAACTTAAAAATCTAGATGAGAAACTATCATATAATAACCCAAAGCTATCTATAGTAGAAGCTAGTGAATCCGATAGACAAACCATTACTGGTGAAGATGATGAGGATGATATAGAATATACAACCTATGTATTATATTTATATGAATCGGATAAAGAGGGAAAATATATTAGCCAGTATCTTGAAACAGATATAGAAGAAAATGAGGATGAAGATGATATAACAGAAGGTCTTGTATCTAAATTAAAAGATGTATTTACATCACCAGAAAAAACTGCACAAAAATACATAGACCTATTAAAAGGTCAAGTATTTAATTTAACTGCAAAATCTGGTAGTATGAATGGTAGAACTAAATTTGAGATTACTATAGATGGTCATAACATATATTATCTACAAAGAGGTGGAGATCCAAAAACAATATTGTATATTGATGGTAAAGAATTTAATCCAGGTGCTATACTAAAAAGAGAGATAATTAAAGAAATTAATAGAATATCACATGATACATATAATATGTTATCTAAGTTTATAACTAAATCACACTCTTATAACTATGGGTCATATCCGGAATTATTACCAGAAATGACGAGAGAAGAACTAAAATTTAGATTCGATGAATTTGATGTTATTAAAGATTATAAATATCTTGATATGTTATCACTTGAATCATTATTTAAATTTTATAATATCGAATTGGATGATGAGAAGAAACGATTACTAGTGCAACTAGATAGAAAATTTATTTTCATAAATATATGAAATATTTAAAAAGATTTAATGAATCAGATTGGGATAATATAGGGAAAAGAACCCCACATATATCACACCATTTTTTATCAAAAACACTATCTGATATTATTGGTGTTAGTACTACAGAAATATCTGATAGAATTGATGAGTTTGAAGTTATAAAAAATGGTAATATTGATTATATTAGTTTAAATTCACTACTTGATTTCTATAACATTAAATATACAAAATCCGAATTCATTAAACACTACAATGATAATATAAAATCATTAATGAATAAACCACAAGTTAAATTATTAAAAAGCGAAGTTAGTAATATGTTACTACATGAAAGTGTAACATCATCATATTCAGAAGAAACTACCGGATTAGAATTTATCATAGGATATGATAATACCGGATGTCTTGTACCAGATATGATATATAAAAATGAAGAAGCAGTACATGGTCTTTGGTTAAATACAAATACTGTTATAGAAATTGCTGTTCAACATTGGTCAGATAGATTAAGAAAGGGTTATAAACTATTAATACATTCATATAAAGAAAGAACATTAAATAGTAAAAAAGAAGTAAATGGTACTCCTGATGTAACCTGGTCAATAGATGTTATTTCCGAAAAACCACTCACATTTAAATAATATGAAATACTTAAAAAGATTTAATGAAGGAATAATTGACTTCTATAAAAAAGATACTAAAGTTGCGGAACAATTATTAGATATGCTTAATATACAAATTATAACACCTTATTATATTAGTTCTTCAAATGTTGATGGTATTTATACCACATCCATAATATCAAATGATAATAAAACCATAAAGAGAGAAATACATGGTCATGTGGATAGAATTATAAAGATTTTTATAGATGATAGAGAAATAAATATATCAAAATCATTAGCATCAAAAATATCGGATAGAGTTGGTATAATTTATGTTACTACAGATGGATTCTTTTCATATCTAATACATCATAAAATAATAGATATTAGTAAATTACCAAATACAAATACTATAGGAGATATTAAGAATGAATTGAAAGATAGATTTATGGAATTTGACGTAATTAAAAATAATCAGATAGATATACTTAGTTTAGAATCAGTATTTAAATTCTATGATATGAATTTTACAGAAGAAATTAAAAATAAAATTATCCATAATAATCGGGGAATTATGGGGGAATTTAAATATATTAATGTTTAAAGTACTTTGTTAAAGTCTCTACAATGTTATCAATTTGGTCATATCTTAATCTAATAAGTGTAATGAAATTATCCTCACAATAATCTGATTTAATTTTATCATTTACTTTTAGTCTTTCATATGTTTCTAATCCACCAAAATGTTCAATTGGTTCGAAATGTTGCTTCCCATCAAATTCAATACAGATTCTTTTACTGGGAATATAAAAGTCAAACGGAAGTTCAAGTACATTTTTACAATCATTAAACTTATGTTGTCTATAATAACTAATACTATTTTTGTCTAAATATTTAGACACCAGTTTCTCTCCTTTAGACTCATTACAATTTGGGCACCCACATCCTTGTAAATGACTTAATGGATTTTGAGTAAAGTCACCATGAACTGGACAAGTAATAATAACTTTAATTTGATTCTTTACATAGTCAGTTTTTTCGTATGTGTATTTATTATCATGTATAATATTAGACTCTTTGATGAATTGATCTGTGGTTTTTCTTCTAGCCAAAACAATATTTTCTGGTCTACAATTAAGATGCTGTGATGGTGTTTGATTGTATATAATACCAGTTTTTTTGTGAATAATAGTAACCTTAGATTTACAGTGATTATATACTACTAAAGAGTAATCATAATCTTCTCCCCACTTATCTATAGATTTTTTAATAAAATAATCTCTATTCATATGAGCTTCGGGCGCCATTCCACTTGCATGATGATTAGCAACTTGCTCAAATATCACACCTTGATATATTACTTTAATTTTATTTAAAGATCCATTATATTCTACTAAAGAATAATCATATTTATCACCCCACATATTATAACATTCATTTAAAAATTCTTCTTTTGTTTTTTTTGGAGTATTTTTTTCTGGACATCTACCTAGAGTTATGTGCTTAACTACTTTTTGTCTGTATATATTTCCTTTATATTCTATTTCAATATCATCAGTTGATAATATTTTATCTCTTAGGTTTAGATAGTTATATTTATATCCGTGTTTTTCTCGAGATCTTGTTAGAAATTCTTCTTTTGTCATATACTATATATTAACTAGTGTTACTCCCCTTTTCTTTTTCTGTAAGTGTTTATTTTTTATTTGTAAAGGAGGGAATGAAATTTAATATATACCATATAAAAATTATAATTAAAAATGGCAAAACAAGTTGGAAAAGATGTTAAAAAGTTTGAATTTTCTAAAGTAGGATCTATTTTGGATAACATTTCAAAAACAGTACCTATTCAAATAGAAAAGGAAGTAAAAGAACGTACATTTATTAGCACCGGAAATTATTTACTTAATGCTGCATTAAGTGGATCACTATATGGTGGGATAACAACAAATAGAATTACCGCATTCGCTGGAGAATCGGGGTGTGGAAAATCATATTTAGCATATTCTGTTTCTAAACACGCACAAAGAGATGGATATTCTGTTATCTATATTGATACTGAACAGGCAGTTGATCTACAAGATTTACCAAAATTTGGTATTGATATATCATTGGATAAGTTTAGATTAATTCGTTCTAATAAAGTTGAGGATGTTAATATATTGTTAACTCAACTAGTTGATGAATTAAAGGAACAAAAATTGGCTGGATTCGAGTTACCTAAATTATTAATTGTGTTAGACTCATTGGGTCAAATGGCATCAAATAAAGAAAAAGAAGATTTATTAAAAGGTGATATTAAGCAAGATATGACTAAAGCTAAGGCATTAGGTTCTTTATTTAGAAGTATTAATACTGACTTAGGATATTTAGATATTCCATTTTTGGTGTTAAACCATACATATTTAACATTAGACCTTTTCCCAAGAAGTGTACTTAAAGGCGGAAATGGTCTATTGTATTCTGCATCAGTAATAGGATTTATGTCCAAATCCCAACTAAAAACTGGACAAGAAGATGACATGGATTTAGGGTCATCTGGTATTTCTGTTTTATTTAAAACACAGAAAAATAGAATGGCTAAACCTAAAAAGATTAGATTTGATATTTCATTTGCAACAGGATTAAATCCATATACCGGTCTTGATGTATTTTGCCGACCAGAGTTTTTTAGTAAAATTGGAATTGCTCAAGGTAAGATGGATGTTGATAAGAAAACAGGTGAAATGACATTTACTCCTGGTGGGAACAGATGGTATATTAATCATTTAAATAAATCAGTTACTACAAAACAATTATTCACACCGGAAGTTTTTACCGAAGATGTTATAAAAAGAATGGAGCCAATTGTAAGTGATTATTTTAGATTCAAATCGGTTGAAGAGATTGAAGATATGGAAAAATCATTTGAGGATGCCATTGGTAAAGATGAGTTTAGTGATACTGATTTAGATGATATTGATTCAGCAGATTTATTTGCATAACATATTTGATTAAGTAGAATCTTCGTGTATAAAACATTCGCCATTTTTTACCCATGTGGTTTTGGTTTAGTCGGTATAAGGACTCCGACACTGTTGATTCTAACTTAATTAAAAAATAATTAAACACTATGAGTAAAGAAACAGAATTTTATGGAGAGAAAGCAATTAAAGACCTTTTATCCAAAAGAGAAGAAATAAATAAAGAACTTGAAAAATTTGGATATAAAGATAAAACTTTAGAGTCTAGTAAGGATTTAGAAAAGTCTTTAGTTGAAGAGCTATTTGATATTCCATCAAATGATAACAAGTCCTATTTAACATTAAAATTGATTAAGAAAGAAGGATTTGATACTGATACAATCAGAGAATATATCGATAAATTGGATTGGCATATTTTATCTGATTATTACACATTCACACAAGAAGAAGTAATTGAATTTAAAGATAGAATTTCTATTATCAATTTAAATGTTAATACCTATAAAAATTTATCTTTTGATTTTATTAGAGAGAACAAGAGTAATATAAATTGGCAGAGAATGTCATATATTGATATGGGGTTTGAATTCCTATTATACTTTAAAGACTCTATTGATTGGAATGTTGCTTCACTTAATTACTCTTTAACAGAGAATCAAATAGAGATGTTATCTGATAAGGTTAATTGGACTAATATAACATTATCTCAAGATTTATCAGAAAACTTTTTAATTAAGTGGTGTGATAAGTTAGATGCTAGTTATATATTATTATATAAGCCAAGTGAGGAAGTAAAAGAATTATATAGAACAAAAATTGAAGAGCGAAAAGAATATCATAGATCACAAGCTACTAAATGGGAAACTTCGTTGGGTGGTGATATTGATTTAAGTATTTTTAGGGATCAAGGAATAATAAATCCAGGTAATATATGGAATACAGAAAGGTATATGGATTTTTTAGATAAACATGATGATAAGGAATACAAAGATAGCTTAGATAATTATGTACCAGAAGATACACATTCTATTGAAGATGATTCTGACTTTCTAAATCTTGATGAAGAAGATGATTAAGATTGTTTATGATAAATCGATAGAAAGTAATCAATTCTTTAGTAGCTTTGGTGAAATTAATCAATTAGTTGTTAACTATTTAAATGATAATGTTTATACTTATGAATTTGGTGAATTTTGTATAGATAATGGTGGGTTCTATATAATGGGTAAAGAATATATGGGATTGTATGAAGATGAACATATATCATTTGCTTCTATAGATGATGGTAAAATATTTAGATTAAACAAACAAATTATTTTTAAATATAAACGATGTTATAATCCATGTAGGGCATTTTGTTATACATTTAGTGTTCCTAGTGATATTTCTATAACATATTTACCAGACCATAATGTTATGGTTCGGGAACTAAAGTTTAAACAATTATTTGATGAAGAAGTTAAACCTAACAGATATAGTAAATTATCTATTTATAAACCGAGTAAAATATAAAACTCTATCAATTGATGATAAAAAGTATTTCTTTTTTATTATAAATAGATATTTATCAAAAATATACCCAAAACAAGCCCAAGAATTTAATATTAAGGGTATAGATGAGAGTATCTGTATGGATTTGTGGTTTGTTTACTTGAATGGTAAGAATTTAATGAAAGAATTTTGGTCTAAGCCAAAAATAACTAAGATTTCTGAAAGAGAAAAGATTGATAAAGAACTTTTGATAGAGTTTGAGATAAAAGAAGAGGATTATCTATTTCTCAATAAATATCATAAAGAACTTTTAGATAATCTTTTAGAAGATTAAAAAATAAATAAAATTATGTCAGAGAATATGAAATGGTATGCTGTACGAGTTGTTACAGGTAAAGAGAAGTCAGTTAGAGATTCTTTAGAAAAAGAATTAAAAGCGGAGGGACTTGACAAATATGTAAATAATATTGTATTACCTACTGAAAATGAAGTTAAATTAAAGAATGGGAAGAAATATACTAGAGAAAAAATTACATTCCCTGGTTACCTATTAATTGAAGCTGATTTGGTTGGTGAGTTGCCAAAGACAATTAGAAACTTTAAAAATGTTGCTGGTTTTACAACCGATAGTAAAAATGGATCTCCTGTTGCATTAAGACAGTCAGAGATTGAAAGAATTTTTGGTCGTATTGAAGAAACAAGTAAAGCAGAATATATAATTGAGGGAGAATCGGTTAATATTATTGATGGGCCTTTTAGTGGATTCAAAGGATGTGTTACTTGGATTGATATGAGTGCAAATAAATTAAAAGTAGATGTTCCAGTATTTGGGAGAAATACTAATTTAGAATTATCATTAATGCAAATTGAAAAAGTAAAATAATGAAAACCGAAGAAGAAATTAGTAAACATTTAGTTAAGTTATTAAGAAAGGGTAATAGAGCTGTTTATATTGATTTTGTTAATAAATATTTACCAAAGAAATTTACAAATAAATCAATATCTGATATGGCTGAGTATATAGTTAAGAAAAATATAGAAATCAAAGAAGTAAAATAATGGAAACATTACTTGTATTATATCAACACGAATATGATTGTATTTCTTGGTTAGGAATAATAAAAGAGTCTGAATTAGATAATTATGTTGATAAATATATAGAACATAAAAAATCAACATATACTCCATTTGAAGTTATTGAAGTAAATAAATCAACTGGTGGTATTTTAATTAGAATTAAATTCCTATCCAACCCAAAAGACACATCATATTTTTGTATAGATATTTTGAAAATAGAGGAAAGTGATATAAATAAATATACATTTCAATGATTACACAAGATTTAAAAAAAGAAGCAGACTACTTATCCTTAGGCATAACTTGTAATATATTAAAATCTGAATTGCCTTGTTTCATTTGGAATACCGATGAAAAGAATATTGTTTCTTATCCACTTACACACGAAGTAGTTAATGGTATGATACAAATAAAGCCTGGTAATGTATGGAGTTCAGTCAGAACTTATACTGAACTTAATGAAGATATTATTAGTGAAATTAATTCTAGTTATGGTATAGTTATTTTGGAAAAATCCGAATTGTGTCAAAGATCAGCTCGAATTGATTATAGATTTGCTATAGTAAACTAAACAAAAAGACTGATTTAATCAGTCTTTTTTTATTTCTAGTATCTTCTTCTTTAACTCTAAGTCTTGTTTAAAGAAATGTTGATAATCTGGATTCTTCAATTCTCCACCCCAACCAAAACCATACTTTTTAAATATATTGACAACTTCATCATTTATTGTCCCTATTTGTTTTTTATCATAGACTCTACCTTCTATCTTATGAGCATTTGGATGAACCCAGGGATTTTGAAATGGATTTATATCTATAGCACTGCCAGTTGCATGATCTGATACAGATGTACTACCAATTACAAATCTATAATTAAAGCATGATGAATTATTATGTTTCACTGATTCCATGTCATCCCAATTAAATTCAGAAACAGGTATAACAGAATTAATTGGAAATTTTAATTTTAGTAAGTCATCAAATACTAACTTCAAATCATTTGATATATTTTTGTTGCATACAATGAATCCGGTAACTATTTGATTTTGAAAGTTATAGTGTTTAACTTGTATTAAGTCTAAACTATCAATTACTATTTGTGGTATGTCTTTTCCTTTAAGGAATATATTTAAATTCATATCATCATATATATTAATATCAAACATTTCAAATAAAATATCTATAATTACCTATGATAATTAAAGAAATAAGAATAAAAGGTTTTAAATCTTTTGGTAATAATGTACAAACTGTTAAAATGAATCCTGAGGTTGGTGAATTATCACTACTTGTAGGTTCAAATGGTTCTGGGAAGTCTTCACTACTATCTAGTGTAGATTATGCACTATACGGAAAGGTTCGTGGAAATAAGAAAAAGAATTTATCACAATCATCTATAGTTAATAGAATAAATGGGGAGTTATTAGTAGAACTTGATTTTATATCAAACTCAACTGAACTTACAGTTAAAAGAGGAATTGGTCCTTCTATACTTGAGTTATATGAAAATGGAAATCTATTTGATAGAGCTGGTAAAGTAAATGTCGAAGATAAAATACAAAAGTATGTTGGTATGGATTTAGAAACATTTAAATCATTTATATCAATGTCAATTAATGACTTTAAAAACTTTATATCTTTATCAACAGAAGAGAAGAAGCTATTACTTGATAAATTATTTAACTTAGAAGTAATTAACCTAATGAATGATTCTTTAAAATCATTAAACTCGGAGAATAAGAAACTATTAGAAATTTCTGAAAGAGAAATACAATCATATGTACATTCAATAGAATCAATTAAAAGAAATTTAGAAAAGATAAAGCAACAAGAAATGTTAAATGTCTCCACCGAAATTGAAGATATAAAGCAAAAAATGATCCCTAAGAAAGAGGAATATGAAAAACTAAGAGAGAAGATAGTTAAAATAAAGGAAAAAGAAAAAGAAATTGATGATAAATTAGACACATTTAAATCTGATATTATTAATATAATGAATGATATTAGAAATAATCAGAAGTCAATTGATCTATATAATTCTGGTAAATGTCCTACTTGTCAATCTGATTTAACTGACTCAATACATACTGAGTTTTTGAACTCAATGGTTGAGAAAAATAATGTATTGAATAAGTCAAAGTCCGAAATTGAGAACTCAGCTAAAGATTGGAAAGAAAAGAAAGTTAAGATAACATCTATTAAAGATGAATCCGATACAATCTATAACGAATTGGTCTTTGAACTTAGACAGTCAAAGAATAAATTGGAGGAATTAGCTAAGAAAAATGAGAGTAATATACAATCAGATAGTATGTCTAAATTTTTAGAATCTATTACTGAAATTGAATCTAAGAAAGAAAAGATTACTTTACAATCAGATGAGTGTAAAGATAAGATGATGTATCACAAAGAACTATCAAAAGTCTTTTCTGATGATGGAGTTAAGAAAATTATTATTAAGAATATAATTGGACCTATTAACTTTTTTATAGAAGAGAATTTAAGAAAGATGAATATGCCATTTAATATTAAATTAGATGAAACATTTGATGCTACTGTCTATTCCCTTGGTAGTGAGATTGACCCAGAGACTCTATCAACTGGGGAACAAAAATTAGCCAATGTTTGTATTTTAATAGCATATCTTAAATTGATAAGAACTAAAAAACAAATTAACATCTTGTTTTTGGATGAAGTCTTCTCTAGCGTAGATTTACACAATGTTGAGAGAATATTACATCTATTAAAATCATTTGCTAACGAATATAATATAAATATATTTATGGTTCATCATTCTATATTAAACGCAGAAAACTTTGATAGAATAATTAAGGTCGAAAAAAGTATTTTTACTGAGCTTATAGAAGTTTCTAAAGTAGAAATGGTAGGTACTTAGTTATATTTTTAATATCATAATATGGTATTCTAATTAATTTGACTCCGTTTGTTTCACAATATATATTTTTTGATAGATCTCTTTGTACTTGCTTATGAAAACTATCAATACCACCAAAGATTGTAACTGGCTTGTAATGTTGGATACCATCAAATTCTATACAGGTATTTTCATTAGGTATATAAAAGTCAAATACTAAGTTAAAATTATCAAATTTATGTTGATATTTGTAATCTATTTTGTATCTATTTAATATTGATATAATTTTTAGTTCACCATTAGACATTTTACAAACTGGACACCCATTCATAGATAAGTGTTTTGTTGGTCTTTGATAAAATGATCCATGCTTTTTACATATAATCTCTACCGGAATATTTGCAGATTTGTACTCAACTTTGTCATATAGATAAAAGTCATTATGTATTTCTTTACACTTATTGATAAATGATTCTGTCGTATGTTTTCTAGAATGAGTACAGTTTATACAACCCTGTTTTAAATTTAAATGATTATTTGCTTTTTGTTCAAATATGCCATGTTCAGGGCATATTATTTTTACTCTATGTGACATGGATTTAAAATCAACCAAACTATAATCATACTTATTATTATGTGCGCATTTTGATAATTCTACGAATTCTACAGTTGTATATTTTTTAACTTTGGCGCAAACTGAACAACCCTGACCAGATATATGATTTGCTGGCGATTGATCAAATATCCCATGTTCTTTACACAGTATATTTACTTTTGTATATGAATCAATGTAATCAACCAAACTATAATCATATCGATTATTATGTACTTTATTTGACTTAGATATAAATAAATTTTTATCATATTTAATACCACCTCCACACAAAGGACAACCCTGTCCTTGCATATGTGCTCCCGGAACTTGTCTAAAAATACCATGTTCTCTACAAATAATATCTACCTTGGTGCTATTATTTTTGTATTCAACAAGAGAATATTCATACTTATTTGCGTGAACCTCATTAGACTTAAAAATAAATTCATCTTTGCTTAGTTTTCTCATATACTATATATTAAAACAAAAATATTAATTTTCCTATATTAATATATATACTGAAAATAAAATACTAAATGGATAAGAATAAAAACTACTATTATATACTAGGTCTTGAAAAGACTTGTACACAAAATGAGATTAAAAAATCTTATAGAGTTCTAAGTAAGAAATATCATCCAGATGTTTGCCAAGATGATGAACTAAAATATATGTTCTCGGAAGTTAATGAAGCATATGATGTTTTATACAATGAAGATACCAGAGAAGAATGGGATTCTAAGTCTAGATTTGGAAGAAATTATGATACTGAAAATGATTTGGAAAACTTTGAGTTTACAAATGACTCAGATCAGTACTCCTTTTATAAAGAGGAGTTTTTGAAAAGTGCTGGTGACTCTATTAATATATTATTACAATTAAAAGTCTTTCAAGAAGAAGTTACATACACTAGATTACTTATGTGTAATGATTGTGATAGTAGTGGATATGATAAAAGTAAATTATCTGAATGTATAGTCTGTAAAGGAGAGGGGAAGTCGAATAGTGGTAGAGACTGTTTTGTTTGTAGTGGGAAAGGATTTATGGAGTCCGAAGATTGTGAAGCATGTTATGGTGAAGGTAAAAGAAATGGACTTGATTGTTCATTTTGCAAATCAACTGGTAAAATTAACTTGGGTATCTGTGATTGTTGTGAGGGTAAAGGACGAATTAAAGTAAAAGAAATTCTAAAATTAAAATTAGAGGATTTTAAAGATAATAAGTTAATAGTAGAAGGAAAAGGAAACTCGTCTAAAGTTATTGGTGGAGCAATGGGTAATGTCTATTTGAAGATATTGGATTAAATAAAAACTGGTATATTATTCTTTAATTTAGCTGAGTTTTCTAACAAATAAAATTGTTCATAATCATATTCGATATTATAATATCTGAATAATGATTCCAATGAGATTAAATCTACTTTACCATTTTTAATCACATCAAATTCATCTAATCGATCAATAATTTTATTAGGTGTGATGTTCAATATTCTTAACTCAAATAATAAATTATAATTATTTGTGATTATTCTCTCTATACTTTTTATTAATCCTAATTTATAATCCCAACCTAGATTAAATACCATTTTAGTATCGACAAAAAAAGAACCACTTTGATATATTAGTCTTTCATATGAAAATTGAAAACACTCACTATTCTTGTAAATTATATTAAAATTAAAATGCATTAATTCTAATTTTGAATATATCATCTTTGTATATTTAACAGAATCAAATTTTTTAGACATGATACAAATATACGAAAAATATAATTAATATAATTTATTTTTTATTTTACTACACCTATCATAATCCTCTAAGTCCTCATACTTCTTTAACATCTGTTTTCTTTCTTCTATTGATGATAATTCAAGTTCTATTAGAAACATCAATTCTTTTTGATATTCTTTATCGGAATGTTTAAGTAAAGAATTAAACATCCATTTTTGTCTATCTGATATTTTATAATAATCAGACATAGAATAAATACCATTCTGTTTTAAAAAGTATATCATATTAGAAACATCATTTTTTAAATCAGTTTCTTTATCAGAATTAAATAATTCGTTTAGTCTTTTTATTCTATTCATTACTTAATCTCATATTTTTTATAATAATCAATGTATATATCTAATCTATCAATTTTATAGATTTGTTTCAAACACTCATTTATTTTCTTAATATTTTCACTAATTTTTAAACCGGTATCTGATTTCTCTAAATTATATGATATATTAATTTCCCAAAATCTACCCTCGATATATTCATTATCAAGTATCCATTCATAAAATTCTGATGTGTCTAATCCTAAATCATCTAAGAATTCCTCTAACTCTGATAACATATAACACTTATTAATTGGGTAGTCAAATATTTCTTTGTCTCTAGAATACTCTTTTTTAGAGAACCAAACTTTTATTTTACCATTTTTATAATGTTCCTTATATAAAGAGTGTATCTTTTCTAATATAATGTTAACCCATTCTTGTGAACGACCACCAAAATTTATTTTAGCAATCATCTCATCTTTTATACCAGTCTTTCTTTTAAAATCTTCTACTTTTTGTTGGTATAGTTCTTCATCTTTTGATGTATCAACACTAATCGGAAGCTCATAACACGAATCAAACTCAATTGATTTGTATTCGATTGATTCTTCCTCACCATACATATCTATTTCTTTGTGGTGATTATATTTGGAACGTGTATATTTTGGTAAGATAGGAGTTAAATTACTACCAATCCAGTCAATTATATCTTGTGTATATTTATCATATTTCACATCAAATTGTCTTGCATTTATACCATGAAATCTATATAATTCATTTAATACTAATTGTAGATCCAAACATTTATCAATTGGGTATTTCATCTCAGGTTTTGAGTATGATTCAAATACTTTATATGTTTTTATATATTTCATATAGTATATATTAAAAATCTTATGAGATAAGGTGTAAATTCATTCAGTAAATATTAATATATACATATTATGAAAATAGAGAAATATAATCAATACATTAAGCCTGTCCTAGAATTTAATAAGTGGGACGTTGATTTAGTAAAACAACTAGATGATTTTTTTACCGTAGGTATAGAATATGAGTTGTGTGCTAATGAAGATCCACAAGATGAACCTCCTGTTGAGAACTATGAGAAAGCAGCTAAATATGCTAAAGAAACGACATTATTAGCAATTAAAAGAAAGATGTCATATAACTTCAAGTTTGAAATGACGATGGATGAGATGGAGGCTTTTATAGATGATGTTATGGAGCAGGTTCTAGAATATTATTATGATGATGAGGATGAAGATGTATATGATGAAATTTTAAATGTTGAATTATATGATACATATACCGAGGAATTTATAATTGATACATTAGCATCGAATGTAATGAGATTTTTTGACTCACAAAATATGGAATATCTAATTAAGAGAGTTAAAGAAAAGATGCCTATTTTCTATAAAAAGTATAACCGAACATTTAAGTATGAATTAGAAGGTGATAATGAGAAACAACGTATTTTGGAATTCTCTCCTAAAACGTATGTCTCTGGTATTAATAATGCGACTCAACAATTAAATATGTTTTTTGATGAATTTGAGAAACAAGATTATTGGTACTTCAACCAAAGAACTGCTTTACATTTTAATGTTGGTATTAAAAGCGGAAAATTAAATCCATTAAAAGGTATAATCTTAATGAGTGACTTTAATAGAGGTGATAAAACACCATTTGTATTTAAAGGTATTGAACACCGACTACCAAATATTCATGTTGGATCGATGCTTGATAAATTAAAAGAATTATTAAAAGGTACATTAGATAGAAAAGTACACTCCAATACAAGAGACTTTGAAAAATTAGATACTTATAGAGAATATATTAAATCTAATATAGAAAAACTAGACTTACATAAATTGTCAGATTTGGAAGATTTTATGAATGATTTATTAGTTCGTGCTAATATTGACTTTTGGGTAAAGGAGTTTGGTTTAAATATAACTCAGTACAAAAAGAAATATGTAGAATTTAGATTTGTTGGTGGTGATGTTAAAAGAGATGTAGTGCTAGATAAATTATATTACTTCTCATATTTAACTTATGCTATGTCAAGTAATGAGTATAAACAAAAAGAATATATTAAAGGATTATATAAGTTTATTGAAGAGTTAAAAGAGATTATTAAGTAATGAAGTATCTTAAAAAGTTTAATGAATCATCCAAACCATTACTTCAAGTTTTGTCTGATATATCAAATAATATTGATAATACGGATAGAACAGAGGTAAACCAATTCGGGTATGGTTTGAAAATATATTGTCTTAATGATGGTGTTGATAATAATATAAGATTTACATATGATGGTTCGAATTATATAATAAACACTCTTACTTTATCGAATGGCATAACATATTTCTTAAAAAAGGATGGTAATAAATTACTAATAGATCAAGGAACTCTATCTTATTTCTATAAAAAATTAAATGATTACTGTGAATCGCAATTTTATAAAAAACTATTTAGAATTATTAGTGATGTGCAAGATGTTATGAAAACATTTTATATAAATGTTTATGATAGATTAGACGAATTTGAAGTAGTTAAGAATGGTAGGATAGATGAGGTTAGTGTCTCTAGCTTATATAACTATTATAATATAGAAGAATAGACAAAACAAATAGTCTCTTTATATATATCATATAAAAATAAATATTTATATGAAAAGAGAATCTATAAAGAATTATATTTCCAAGATAAATTTTAAAGATGAATCTAAATGGTCAGTAAAACAAATTAAATCAGACCTTAGATCAATGTTAGGAGAAGAGCCAGCAATCAAAATAACTCATAAGAAAGATGTTTATATCAATGAGTTGTTAGGTGAATCACAAGAAATTCAAACAACAGAAAAAATTGCTATCACATTTACTGATATTGATAACAAAATCAAAACAATAGAATTTTTAGTATAATATTATGCGGTGTGTTTATATTTCCAAATAAATCCACCACATGATTTTAATTTGTTGTTACAACATCTTTGTATATATCCTTTTGGTAGTTCTAGTGATAACTCTGCTTCTCTTATATATGCCCATTCTTTTATGAAAATGCCATCTAAAGAATATTGTAATATCGGTCTTTTTCTTAATCTGATATTTGATAGACTTAATTTTAATTCTATTTCTCCACTTTTTTGTCTCCAAATAAACCCACCAAATGAATTTATTTTTCCTGAACAACACATGGATATTCCGGAATTTTCGATGTTTAACTCTCTTTCTATTTCTGTTGAAGAGAACCATTCTTTTATAAAATTACCATCTATATCATATTGTAATACTGACTTTGCTTTAATTCTTCTCAATTTATCAATTGTCTCTTGACTTCTTTTCTTTTTTAATTTATTTTTTGTTTCCTCTGAATGTTTTGGCATTTTAAACATATTAGAGAGATGTGATTGTAATTTGCTTTCTTCATTTTTATATACCCATTTATAACCACCAGCGGTTTTATATTTACCATTTACACAAGCACCAATATTCTGCTTATGTATATTTGTTTTTGATGACGCTTCTTTAATAGATTCAAATTCAGTTATTACCAAACCATCTAATGATAATTGGATTACTGGTTTACTTAATACTTTCTTCCATTCGTTTGTGTGCTTAAACCCATTTCCACCATCACCACCATCAGTTATATTAACCAACGGACCACTTTTATTTATAATTTTACCAATTTTAGAGATTAACTCTACTTCTATTTTTAGTGATTCTTCTTCGGTTAAATTCTCGTACAATTTAATAACAATGGGAATATTACCAGACTGTATTATAGATTGCACTTTATTATATTTTAATTTATATACTTGATTTTTATCATCCTTTAATCCAATATAACATCTATAACCCTTACCTTTTCCTATATAAAATGGTTTATGATCAAACTCAACATCATTGTATTTATAGATTCCGGGACTTCTTGGGTCCAAATATACATATACATAAAACTTATCCATAATAATTATTATAATTTATGTATATATTAATTTATATGCGTCAAAATTTAACATATAATTACTATGGTAATACTGCTTGATGGCAACTATATTTTACAAAAAAACGCCCGATTCTTAGCCAAACAAAAAATGCTCTATGGGTATTTACACCGTTCATTAGAAAAGTCTATTAATACATATAGAACTTTATTTTCTTTCGAAAAGACTATTTTAGTTTCTGATAAGGGATCATCATGGAGAAAGAAATTATACCCAGATTATAAAGGCAACCGTGTTAAGGATGAAACAATAGACTGGGAATTTATTTATACTGCATGGGAGGAATATAAATCTGATCTACCACCATCTATTAAATTAGCTGAGAGTGATAATGTTGAAGGTGATGATGTTATATCGGTATCTGTTGAGAAATATAATAGTGAAGGTAAGTCATGTTTAATTGTAACAAATGACTATGATATTAAGCAATTAGTTAATTTAAATATGAATGGAACATTTAATATTATGACTAATGAGATGTTTAATAGAGAGAAAGTATTTATACCAAAAAATTTATATTATCATTTATCAAAGAAAGTAGAGATGTCAAGTAATGACTTATTTGATTTGGATGATTCTAATGAAGAAGTCTCATTTTTAAATTCTTTCTTTGCAAAACGAGATGTATCTGAAATAGATTCTGTCGAAGCTATCTTGGAAAAGATAATTTGTGGTGATGATTCGGATAATATCGAGTGTGTTTTTAAAACTAAAGGTAAAACTGGAAAATATACTGGGATTGGAAAAGCAGGATATCAAAAAATCATAAATTCATATAGAGATAACTTTGGGGAAATTTCTTTTAATGATAAGGATTTCTATGATAATATATCTGATTTAATTTGTGAATATAAGAAAGTACCACTATCGAATATGAATAAGATAATAGATACAATTAAATTCAATCAATCTCTAATAGATTTCTCACAAATACCAAATGATATAAAAAATAAAGTTCTCTCTGTAATTTAATCTATTGATTTTTTATTTTTGTTAAAATTAGATATAAAAACTAAAAGCTAAATAATCGTTATAAAATCTAAACTTAAACACATAAATATGAATTTAGAAAATAAATTTAGAAAATTCCTAGTTGATGATAATACACTATTGTCAAATATGGTTCTAACAACCAATTCGGATGAATTCGATTATATCAAATCAGTTGATGAGAAGATTTCATTTTTGAAAAAAGATAAAATAACAGATGAATCTAAAAAAGATCCATTTTCTGCTAAAGGTCGAGTACAAGTAAATCCTGGTAAATTTGTTAATCAATTATTAAAAGATACTGGAGTTATCGGAGATACCGTATCCACTGCTGATATTGAGCAATGGGTAAATAGATACAAATCATATTTTTCTGATAATGAGGAATTGAAAATTGTTTCTGGTGATGATATTAAATGGCATTATAACTCATCTAACTATACTGATAAAAGAGGTGGTTCTTTATGGTCTTGTATGTCCGGTAGAGAATGCCAAGATAGATTGGATATTTATGTTAAAAATCCTGATACAGTACAATTAGTTGTTCAATATGATGATAAAAAGAAAGTAAAGTCACGAGCACTTTTATGG
>ENA-UOYA01001329-UOYA01001329.1-activated-sludge-metagenome-genome-assembly--contig:-NODE-1329-length-26875-cov-5.889485_pt1 | contig 26875 bp, 32 predicted proteins | sample MGYA00238163_ERZ764804 | MGnify/ENA primary metagenome ERZ764804 (study PRJEB28919, sample SAMN05720223) | activated sludge metagenome | isolation source: Anaerobic digester | place: Hong Kong... | reverse complement strand
CGACAGGTTCAGGCATTATTTTATTTCCTCGGCTGTATAGCGAAAGTTTAAAGGCACCTCCACAGCTCCTGTTTTAAGGACACCGAAATAAATCGGCAGCCATTCCAGGCAATTCATCAGCAGTATAGCAACTTTGTCTCCCTTTTTTACACCTCTCTCCAGCAGGAGGTTGGCAAACCTGTTTGCTTTGTCGTCAAACTCACGCCAGGTGATCTCCCGCCGGAATTTGGCCACCGGGTTTGTTTCAATCAATTCGTAATCGCGCCATGTTTTACCGCGCTTTTCCTTCAGCTCCGGATTGATCTCGATTAGGCTGACCTCATCACCATACAACCGGGCATTGCGGGTAAGTATTTCTGTTATGGGCATCTTCGCTTTCCTCTCTGACTCTTTTTATAATTAATTATATTAACTCCTTCGCTATCGCAACGTTAATATTATGCCTCACAATATTGTGTTTGTAAATCCTTGCAGACTAATTATCCAACGATTAACCGTTAGCCGGTTAAATCTATAATAAAAGACCCGGGTTACTCGTCCCCGGGTTTTTTATAGTCGTTGCCTGTTTTTATTCTGCCGCCAAAAACCCTGTACCCGCTGAAATAATACCAGAAAAGCATGACCGCTACAGCCAGCACTAAAAATGCAACAGCTATGATGAAGCCAAGATTGTTATACAAATTTATTTTAAACAGCCTCCTGTCTTTGTAAAAAATGTGTGATTTTATTATCCCCTGGCGGCTTCTTTATATACGGGAGCTATCTGCCAAGTCTTCTCAGCCGTAAAGAAACACTTTTTGAGTAAAGCTCTTATTCTTTTCAGAAAGAAGGGGTTTTATTTAGAGTAGAGAATTTATAAACTATGATCAGGCCGGAAAGAGAACTAAGAACACTAAAAAGAAAAGAATTCTTGAGGAGAAAACAAATAGTCATATCTTTAATTATGGCTGTTATTTTTATTGGCGGGGGATACTGGTTAGGTCAGATCAAGGAAAAGGCTGCCGGCCAATTGAAAGAGGAGAGCAAAAACGGTAAACTGAATGTCCGTGTTTCAGGGGCTGTTTTGCAGCCGGGCACCTACCATACATCTCCCGGTTCGACAGTGTTGGAGGTTGTCTTTTTGGCCAGTCCAGCCGAAGAAGCTGATTTAGATGCTTTAAACCTTGCAGCCGAGGTTTACGACGGGCAAGAAATCATTGTCCCCCTCAAGCCGGCTGACCAGACCGGCCCGGCAGCAAATGAAAGCCAGCCTGTAAAACAGGGAGGTTCTGATTCTTCTGGAAGCCCAGGGCGAAATGTTTTTTCACCCCCATCGGGAACAAGCTCTAAAGGATCCGGCGCCACCGGCCAGAATGGTTCGAGCTCAGCAACACCCGCTCCTGCACAAGCACCCGCCCCCACCCCTGACACCGGGTCCAAATCACCGGTGTACGGCACGGAACAACAATCGGGTGTAAGTAGTAAGGTTTATGACAGTAAAAAGGGAAATTAGATCAAACAGATAATACTTATTTCATCTTAAAAAAGCCGTAGACTTTAGCGGATTACTGAAACATGTTTTTTGAAAAATTCCGGGAAATTTAAGGGTTTTTGTTGGAAAAAAATTAAACAATTTTAATTGTATTTTAATGGAATTTTAATTTTTCCACTGTACACTAATCAATAAATATATTCCGGAGGGGTTGTTAAGTGGTTAGTGTGCTCATTCTCGCCATCCTTGTAATAACTTTGGTAGGTATCCTGGGATCAGTTTTTTAGAAGCCACCAGAGTGCTTCGCAGCAGGAAGGGAACCGTGCAATTATTTGCAGGGTTCTTTATATTTGCCCCGGTATCCTTGACAAAGGATTCTCCACTCCGCTATACTATATCATGTTCCTATGTCCCAATTTAATGTGCGCCCGTAGCTCAGGCGGATAGAGCAGCGGTTTCCTAAACCGCGTGCCGGGGGTTCGAGTCCCTCCGGGCGCGCCAGAAAAAGTAAGCCCCGCAAGGTTTTGCGGGGTTGTTTGTTTTTAGGGGGAAGCAGTAAAATAATAAAAGTGTGCCAAAAGTGTGCCAAAGTTTTTAAAGAACTAATTTTTTAATAAAAACAGCATGCTAATTCGCCTGCTCATTTTGTTTCCTTGTGATATTTTGGTAAACCTGTTCAAGCCTGTCAGCCGCCTCTTTGTCGGCGCTCTTTAAGTAGTGGCCGTATAGGTCCATTGTGGTTGATATGTTGGCTAATTTCAGGCGGGCTTTGGCCTGTTCTTTTTTGAACTGCCTGAGTATATCCACCAGGAAAGGGGGGCTTCGGTTTTGTAGCAGTAGATGGGGGGCATAAAGAATGCTTCTTTCATCTCAGCGAACTGGTCAAGGTCCGCTTCGAAGACCTTGAAGAAGGAACCCCGGTAACTTTCGTTATTGGAGAAAGGCGCGGACGGGTTTGTTGCATGGACGTGCGCGTTATGCGCGAAGGTATTTCAGGGGGGTGTGATAACTGATGAAACTAACCCCGGAGCAGGAGAAGACCGCTGAGAGTATTGCGGAATGGAAGGATCGGCTGGTAAACATGGGCCAAGAGGCTTTTTTACACGGAATTATTTACACTCCCTTTGCTTTCGAGTAGACACGCCACAAGCCTTTTTAAGATCAGCAAATAATCCGGTAAGACCTTTGGTCAATCAATTACCTCACGTGTCTTAGAATCAATCCTGGCGTGTTTGGCTGCCCTTCCAGACCGCATATAGAACCCCTGTTTGGTGTGAGTGAAGTGGTTATCTTATGAAATCCGACATCGCTGTCGTATTTGATTGTCCGCCCGGCGAACGAACAAAAAACCCGGCGCTATGGCCGGGAGGTTATTATAGCGCTGTCTTTTTCTCCTGGACAGTGAGGCGGTTATCCAGCCTTAATATATCGTCCCACACAGCATGGACCTCTTTCTTGATGGTAGACACATCCTGCTGGAGTTTTCTTTGGCCCTTCTCCAACTTATCAAGACGCTTATTCACCTGCTGTAATTCCTGGTTGGCCTGCTGCTGGCCTGCTTCTAATGTGGATAGCCTTTCATTAATGGGTTTTAGTTCTTCTTGGACGATGGTCCGGACTTCTTGCCTGACCGTGTTCATTTCCTCCTGGATGACAGTGCGGAGCATGCTTACCAGTTCATTATTATCCGGCATGAATATCTCCTCCTCTTGGATATATTACCATAAATAAACGTAAGTTGAATAACCCAAATATCATACCTCACAGGAAATATTTTTTTGATTTATCCCTTTTCTGCCGGCAAACCTGCCAACGCTGGCATATTTGACCTGTCGTTATTTGCAGGGATAAATAAATTTGTCTGAGCTGGTTAAAATAAAAAAGTTATTGAGCGGAATGAACTAAAAAAGAAGGTGTGTAAATTGAAAAAAGAATTCGAGCCTAAAAAAATACCCGATAATCCTTTAACAGAAAACCCTTATGACTATAAAAAGACAAAGAAACAGTCCCTGCCCAAAGAAGATACTCATCCAGGCGCCGGCCTGCGGCAGCTTAATGGCAGGGCGGATGAAATCAATGCTAAAGCCCTGCTGGGTGAAAACGATTAGCTGTTGTTCAAATCCAACAAAGAATCACTTTTTTTTCTTAAAAAGCTTCTGCCACCAGGGGATGTGGACTTTATGCTGCTGCAAAAGCATTCTTGCCTGAATCCTCCGCATGGCCCGCGTTATTTCCCGGTCTCTCTCTTCTAATTTCTTTTCTAAAAGGGAGATACGGCTGTCAAGGGTATCTTCAAACATTTTCTGTGATATTTTCAAAAAGACACTGGCGGCATAAATGTCTATGGTCGGCACCACAGCTTTTAAAGAAACCTCTTCCGGCGCCGTGTTCGCGTTTGATACGAGCGCTTCTCCCGCTGGGTCATGCACTGCTTTTTTTTCGACCGGTATATTTAGCGGTACCATGTTTCCCACAAAAACATACCTCCTCTTTTTGCAATAAATATAAAGGTTCGCCGCCCATCTGGGAATTCCTTCCAGATAAACAAAAAAGACTGCGATTAGCGCAGCCTTTTTTAATATACCGGGCTGTTTTAAAGCGGGACAAAATAGCGGACCATCATGATGAAATGAATGATGCTTCCAGCCATGACAAACAGGTGAAATATTTCGTGGAAACCAAAACGGTTGGGAAACAGGTTGAAGCATTTGGTGGCGTAAATCACAGCTCCAACAGAATAAGCCACTCCGCCTATGAACATCAGGTAGACTGCCCCGGCAGGCAAGTTGCCGATCAGGTGTATAAAAGGCACCAGGGCTATCCAGCCCAAGGTCAGATAAAAGACAGTGGAAATATAGCGTGGGACCTGAATAAACCAAATCTTCATCAGAATGCCGGTAAAAGCCAGTGCCCAAACCGAGCTGAGCATGGCCCACCGCCACGTTCCCGTCAGCCCGTAATAAAACACGGGAGTGTAAGAACCTGCGATCAGCAGGTAGATGGCGATATGGTCCAGCTTTTTCAGGATTAAACTTTTACGCGGCGTTGTTTTTACCCAGTGGTAAACCGAACTCGCCCCGTACAGCAGAATAATGCTGACCCCGTAAACAGTCATGGTTATAAGCTTGGGGGTGTTGTACCTGGTCTTAATAACCAGAAAAACCAGGCCGCCAATGGACGCGAGCAGAGTGACGAAGTGGGTTAAGGTGTTTACCGGTTCCTTCATTCCCCAAAATCTTTTCATGTGCTTGGCCTTCCCGCAGGTTGGATTTATTAATATATCTTAAGTTTAGCACCAAAAGGAAAATTGATCCATAGGGGCTGCGTTAATTACTTGCTGCGCATCCGGCTGCTTCTAAAATAAAGGTACAGGATTGAAGAGACTGCCAATAAGATTACAATGGTCAGAAGCATGCCTATATTCTGATCCAAAGCCGGGTTACTGCGCCAGTCCGATGTGAAAAAGGGCAGCGCCAGGTACAATTCAGCAGCACCTCCTTGCAAAAATTTTCAGCTGGGGTCGACTTCATCAAATGATAAAGCTGTGACGCGGGTGAAGTTTCCTTTTTGCTTATCTTTTTTACTGGCGCTAAGTTCCAGTTTGGCATCATCTCCCGGGGCAAAGGAAGGTTCTTGGTCAGGCTTTTCTTTTTTTTGCATGGCGTTGCCTCCAATATTTATTTTTTCTGATTTACAAAAAGTGTTGCCCTTTAAATTAATTTTATGCCTGCTCTTATTCACTCCACCAGGCTTGACACGGTTTGACGGGTTGTGCTAAGCTAATAAGGCGCCGGGAACCGGTTAGCCGGTCTGCGGTGTCATTTTTAGTAAAGGGGCATACGTTGTGGACCACGCCGGATTCATGCGTGAAGCCCTGCTGGAAGCTGAAAAAGCTTACCGCCTGGGGGAAGTACCCGTTGGCGCAGTTGTGGCGCTGGGAGACGAAATTATCGGGCGGGGGCATAATTTGAGAGAAATTATGAAGGACAGCTCCGCCCACGCCGAAATGCTGGCCCTGCGGGAGGCAGCGGGTCGCCTGGGGGACTGGCGGCTCAGCGGGACTATAGTTTACTCTACCCTGGAGCCGTGCCCGATGTGTGCCGGGGCGCTGGTGCAGTTCAGGGTAAAAACGCTGGTTTACGGCGCCGCCGACCCGAAAGCCGGGGCGGTTGATTCAGTGATTGACGTGGTCAGGCAGCCGCGCTTTAACCACCAGGTTGAGGTTGTGGCCGGCGTACTGGAAGAGGAAAGCCGCAGCCTGCTGCAGCGGTTTTTCCGGGAATTAAGGGAAAAGAAAACAGCCGGAGAGATGGCCGAGCTGGTCGAAGGCGCTCGACTCGAAATCGAGTAGGCTGTGATGAGCGGTCTCAAGGGTTCGAATCCCTTTCTCTCCGCCAGAAATGATAAGAAACAAGGGCCTCTCACGTTTGATGGCGAGAAGCCCTTGTTGATTTTTGGGCGGATTTGTGGATGGCAGCCGACGGTTAAGTCGGCGGCTGCTGCCGGAAAGGAGTACTTGTTACAAGTTATAAAGAATATATAAATCAAAAAGTCAAGCCCGACCCCAACGACCAGTTGCAGGCTTTAAAAGCTTCGAAGGGTAGGAAATACCTTACGCGTACTGAGTTGCAGGGAGACGCGTTTTCAGTTTTCAAGGTCCTGAGGATTAGGCCGCCTTTACACATGCAGCCAGTTAATGCTCAGTGGCCAACATCCAGTAAATGGTAAAGTGTTGACAAACATCTTCTTTGTGCCTAAAAGTTCGGTATCTATGCAACTTCTCAGATTCGGGTTGTCAAATGTGAGTTAAACGCTTACTTGCGTCCGGTTTTTTAAGCTATGCTGGTATCACCCCAAATAGTATAATATAATATGTAAAACGAATTAATTCAGGGATGTTGGCTTATGATGGAACAACAATTAACAAAAATTCTGGGTGCGGTGCCTTTTCCTTTTTCCATATCTGACCAGGAAAAAACCGTACATGTATATTATAATTCTTCCATGGCAGTAATGGATACCAGACAAGAGGGTGTGGATTTCCCTCTGGATTCACATGAACATGCCAGTTATGAATTTTTCATGCCCATATCCTCTTTAGCGGTTATTAAGTTGGAAGAAGATATTTTTCCAGCGGAGTTTTGTAAAGTAATACCTATAAATGCCGAACAGACTCACGGCTCAGCCGGATATTACAAAAACTGCCGTTGCTTTGGTTGGCATATTGATGCTGACTTGATTAAAAGCCTGGCGGGTTCGATGTATGGTAAACCGCAAGTAACTTTCTCCAATGATTTTATCCGGGTTGGCAAAGAGGTTAATTTATTACTCCGCTGGTTTATGGAAGAATGCAAGAATAAGCAGGCGGGCAGCTGCTTTATCTTGGATGCGCTCGTTACTCAACTAACCATAACTCTTTTACGGCAGGTTAAAAACAGTTGTTCATACCTGGCTGAAAAAAAGGTATTAAGCGCTAAGCCCAATATTGAACGGACTATTGAATATTTACATGACAGCTACCGGTCCCACTACTCCTTACAGGACGTAGCCCGCATTGCCAACATGAGCCCCTATCATTTCATACGGTTGTTTAAAAATCAGACCGGCAAAACACCTTATGCTTATTTATTGGATATAAAAATAGAAAGGGCCAAGGAATTGTTAAGAAGTAAAAAATATACGGTTACTGAGGTTTGTTTCTTGTGTGGATTTAATAATGTCAGCCACTTTGCTACGCTGTTTAAAAGAAAGGTGGGGGTGTCTCCGTCCGAATACAGCAGGCTATAAAAAAATTTGCAGGCAGGGGACGGCAGTTGTGTGAGCCGTCCCTATTTATATTTAGCAATAAGAGAAAATAGTTTTGCAATATTTAAAAGCCAACCGGATATATGGATGCTACATTTAAAATAAGTAAACTGATAAGAGGTAATCTATTGAACAAGCGGTTTGTATCTATCCTGCTGGCTTTAATGCTGACGTTGGCGATGGCTTTACCGGCTATGGCGGATGAGGCCAGCACTATAACCCTGCAGGCTACACCCGGGACTGAATGTATTAATCTAAGTTGGACTCCGGCCCCCGAGACCAGTGGGCTTAGCGGTTATTATGTCTACCGCTCAACCCAACCAGGGTCTGCTTCGGGGACACCGGCTCATGACTTCTGGTTGACTACGACAACATTTACTGATCGTAACGTTGAAAAAGGGGTAATTTATTATTATACGGTGCGTCCGGTTTATGGTACAACTATTGGTTCTCCCTCTAATGGAGTGCAGGCAATGGCCGGTATTTCAGGAGATCCCCTTGGTTGTTTTTTCTTACCTTTGGTATTCATTAGTACAGCTGTATTAAAATTCGGGGTTGGTTTGAATATAATAGCCATTCCTGACCTCAGCAGCCCAGTTCATTAAGCACAGACCGCCTTACATGGCGGTCTTGTGATACAGAACAATCAGTTGGTCAAGATCTCGACTTATTGCCAACAAATCATCCGGGCTGCAGCCGTATTCAGATAATATGCCCATGACCCGCCGCAGCCTTTCAATCTCTGTAAGTATTTCCAGACCTGACATAAGGCCACCCCTTTTAGTGGTTTAGTGAAAATATTCGCCATGCATATGTAAATTCCTGCACAATTATGGAATAATTATTCTAATCCTGGCATTAAATTTTTTAAATAAGCTGTTATTCAACAAATTTTCAGTTCTCACTCAGTAGGATTTCAGTTATAAACGGGATAATATTAACAAGACAACTGGAAGGTGGTTGTTCAGGAATGAAACAGTTAAAGGGCATCAAAATACTGCTGGTGGACGATGAGCCGAACATACTGGAGTTTTTGGAACTGGGCCTGCGGAACGAGGGGTTTGACGTGCAGACGGCCCAGGACGGCATGGCGGCTGTCACCATGATCAAGCAATTCCAGCCGCATGTGGTTATTCTCGATGTGATGATGCCCGGCATGGACGGCTTTGAAGTATGCCGGATGATCAAAAAATCGGAGAATGTGGCGGTAATCATGCTGACAGCCAAGGACGAGGTGGATGACCGGGTCAAGGGCCTTACACTCGGCGCTGATGATTACATGGTCAAGCCGTTCAGTTTCGAGGAACTGCTGGCGAGGATTTATGCCAGGATCCGCAATCAATTTCCCAACCTGTTCGGGGAAGTGGTAATCGGGCCGTTTCTTATCGACGACCGCCGCAAAGAAATCAAGCTTAATGACCGGGTGCTGGAACTGTCTCCCACAGAATACGAGCTGCTTAAATTTTTAGTTCTCAACCACGGGCTGGTTTTAAGCAAGACAATGATCCTGGATAAGGTCTGGGGCTACGATTTCGGGGGGGAGGACAACATCGTCGAGGTGTATATCCGCTCCCTGCGCGACAAGTTAAACGATAAGGACCACCAGCTGATCAGGACCCTGCGCGGAGCGGGATACCGGGTTGACCTGCCATGAACCGGAAGATAGCCCAAAGGTTCAAATCCTTTTTCGCCCCCAATTCACTCAGGATCCAACTGCTGTCCCGCTCGCTGCTGATCCTGGCTGTTCTGCTTGCGCTCATCGGCCTGTTTCAGTATGTTTTTATGCGGGATTTTATTTATAGAAATAAAGCTAACAGCATGCAGAGCCAGATCGCGTCCATTTCTCCCGCCGCCTGGCAGCGTTCCGGCACAGGTGCGGATGATATGCGCCAGGCGCGTTTATTTATTCCTGAGGCCGAGCTGGTGTTTATAGACCTGCAGGGCAACTATTCCGTGCTGTCCAGCGGGCATGGCGGCATAAATCCTCCCAGACTGGATGCGCAGGAGTACCTGGATGTGCTGGGAAAAAAACCTGGAGCGGAGCCGCGGTCCAAGCCGAGAATAAACTACAGAATTGTTGACTCCGGAGGATTAGAACAATTAGTAGTGTTGCAGCCGGTTTTTGATCACGGGCAGCTTCTCGGCCTCTTGCAGATAAGCACGTTGACCAGCCCGCTTAAAGAAGTGCTTTTCCGGCAATTGCTCATCTTTTTAGTCCTTTCCCTTATGGCCATGCTGATTGGCTTGCTCGGCTTTTTACCCATCCTTAAAAGGACGCTGGACCCCTTATCCAACATGGTGGATACCGCCGGACAAATCGATGCGGGTAATTTGGCCAGGCGCTTTCCGACCCGGCAGGGTCAGGTGGAAATAGACCGTCTGGCGGAATCTTTTAACGGGATGCTGGAAAGGCTGGAAGCCTCTTTTGAAGCGGAGAGGGAGACCAAGGAACAGATGCGCCGCTTCATATCGGACGCCTCACACGAACTGCGCACGCCGTTAACCTCTATCCGCGGTTTTTTGGAGGTGCTGCTGCGCGGCGCGGCCAATCAGCCCGAACAGCTGCACAAGGCTTTAAAAAGCATGCACAGCGAATCAGTACGGCTTACTAAACTGGTGCACGACCTGCTGCTCCTGACCAAACTGGACCGCACCCCCCGCATCGAGCTTACAGAGGGCATGCTGGACACCGTGCTGCGGGACATGGAGCCGCAGCTGCGTATCCTTGCCGGTGCCAGAACTTTGAGCCTGTCGATTGAGCCGGACCTGAAATGCAAATTTGATTCCGATAAAATAAAACAGGTGGTTTTGAATCTGTTTCATAACGCGGTGCAGCATACAGACCCGGAAAAGGGTTATATCAAAATAGCGCTGGTTAAAAAGGATAGTGGTGTGCAGCTGTCCGTACAAGACAATGGGCCCGGCATCAGTGAAAACCACCTGCCGCATGTCTTTGACCGCTTTTACCGCAGCGATTCCTCCCGGACCCGCAAATACGGCGGCGCCGGTTTGGGTCTGGCCATTACCAAAGCCATTGTTAATTCCCATGGAGGGACTATCAGCGTGGAAAGCAAAGAGGGAGAGGGTTGTACCTTTTATATATGGCTGCCCGAATAACCGGATGTTTTAAATAACAGATTGCCTTGACGGCGTTCACGCGCGTTTTTGCCCGCGCTGGACGCCTTTTATTATTGGTTTTTACTGTGTCCATGCCGCTGCTTTTTCAGCTTATGTTCAGTTTTCGTTAAGGGACAATTCAGGTAAAAGAGGTAATATTTTTAAGAGTGACGTGGTTGAAAGGAGGAAAAGGTTAATAAGACCGGATTAATGTCATCAGATAATGAGAATCAGCAAATACACCGAGGGGAATCAGTCATGCGCAAGATATTGAGCCCAGTCTTAACAAAACTTAATAAGCTTCCCGCGAAAAGAAAAAAAATACTTTTACTGGCAGTTGTAATTGTTATAGCAGGGGTTGCCGGCTACAACTTTTTATGGGGATCTAAAAAAACAGCGAGTAATTACATAACCAGCACCGTTAAAAAAGGTACAGTCGCCAATACCATTCCGGCGACCGGCACCATAGAGCCGGTAAGCACCGTTTCCTTAAGCTATGAAAACGCGGAAATCATCAAGAAGATATACGTCAAGGTCGGCGACCACGTGACCGCCGGGCAGCTCCTGGCTGAACAGGAGGAGGACGACCTGCAGGCGGAGGTGACCCAGAGCTCGGCCAGCCTGAAAAGCGCCAACGCCAAGCTGAACGACCTGCTGGACGGCGCGACCGAGGAAGAAATAATTAAAGCCGAGGCCAGTGTCAACACCGCCCAGTCGGCATATGACCAGGCCAAAGCCAACCTGGAGAGGTACCAACAGCTCTTTGACGCGGGCGTTATTTCCAAGGCCGACCTGGATTCGTACAACAACAGTTATATCAGCGCTGAGAGCAACCTGAGGCAGGCCAAGGCCTCGCTGCAGACGACCCTGAATGGCGCCACGGCGGCGGATATAGCCGCGGCGGAAGCCTCTGTGGAAAGCAGCAGCGCCCAGCTCAAGATGAAGGTGAAGAGCCTGGAGGGGGCCAAGATGACCAGCCCGATGAACGGTATCGTAAGCGCGATCAACGGGGGTGAAGGACAGCGGGCCACCGCCAACAACAACAGCACCAGCAGCGGCAGCGGGTTTATAACGCTTATTTCTGAAGCGCTGCAGGTGGAAGCCCAGGTTAACGAGGCTGACATCGGCAATTTGGCCATCGGCCAGACCGCTCAGCTGACGGTCAACTCATTCCCGAACAAAACCTTTACCGGCAAGGTCAGCAGCATCTCTCCCGTGGCAACCACGGTGTCAAACGTGCAGGTATATGACACAGTTATTCAACTGGATGAAAACCAGACCGGCCTGAAGGCCGGTATGCCCGCCACCATAACCATAATCGTTGAAAAGGCCGAAAATGTCCTTACCGTTCCCAAGGGCGCCGTCACCTATGCCGCCAAACAGGCGGGCGCGGGTAATAACGGCCCCGGCGGCGGCGCCAATGTCATTGTCATGGATAAATCGGGCAATATGACAACCAGAAAAGTGGTGCTGGGGCTTTCTGACTCAAGCAGCTACGAAGTTAAGGAAGGGCTTAATGAAGGTGAGACGGTGGTAATCGGCGTTGGCGGGACTGCCAGTAATACGGGCACGGGCTCAAGTTCAAGCAGCAGTAAGAGCAGCAGCAGCAACAATAAAAGCTCAGGCGGTTCACCTTTGATGGGAGGAGGGCCGCCGCGATAAGCTTGGCTTTAAATCCGCCTTACTCTGACGCAAAAATAACTTAGGATGGTGTGATATGTCCGGGAAAGCAGCAATCTTGATGGAAGACATCAAGAAAACATACGATATGGGAGAAACTCAAATCTTCGCCTTAAAGGGTGTCAGCTTAAACATACAGGAAGGCGAAATGGTTGCCATCATGGGTTCTTCCGGTTCGGGCAAAAGCACCCTGCTCAACCTGATCGGCTGTTTAGACAGGCCGACCGGGGGGACCTATTACCTGGACGGCGAGAATGTTTCTGATTTAGATAAAGATCAGCTGGCGGCAATCCGCAATAAAAGGCTTGGCTTCGTATTTCAGGGTTTTAATTTGCTGGGAAGAGTGTCCGTGCTGGCTAATGTTCAACTGCCGCTGGTCTATGCGGGCACAGGGAAAAAAGAGATGGAGGACAGGGCCAAAGAAGCTTTGGCCTGGGTGGGCCTGGCGAGTTATACCAGGCATTATCCCAGTCAAATGTCGGGCGGCCAGCAGCAAAGGGTGGCCATCGCCCGGGCACTGGTGAACAATCCTTCCCTGATCCTGGCGGACGAACCTACAGGCGCTCTTGATTCGAAAACAAGCATTGAGATAATTTCAGTAATTCAGAGGCTGAATATCGAAAAAGGCATTACTGTAGTGATGGTTACTCACGAAAAAGACATCGCCCTTTACTGCCGCCGCCTGATCAATTTAAAAGACGGCCGCATCATCGGCGACGAACCTGTGCTGAACCGCAGGGACGCTGCCCGGGACCTGTCGCTATTGGCGGAAGAAAGGGGGGCGGCGAGTTGAACTTTACAAACAATTATGAAGTGGCGCTGAACGGAATTAAAGCGAATAAAATGAGGTCTTCCCTGACCATGCTCGGCATTATCATCGGTGTCGCCGCCGTGATCATCATGATTTCGGTGGGGCAGGGCGCCAGCAAGAGGATTTCCGACCAGATTTCCAGCATGGGCTCGAACCTGCTCATGATTTACTCCGGGTCCAGCGGGGGGCCCATGCGGGGCGCTTCCGGCAGTGTCAACAGCCTAACCCTGGATGACGCCGAGGCTATAGGCGAACTGGACCAGGTGGCCAACTCGGTGCCGGAGCTGAGCACCAGCGGCAACGTGCAGTATGGAAACCAGACCTGGACCTCCACTGTGGACGGCACCACGCCGGAAATGCAGGAAATTAAACAATGGACGCTCAGTTCAGGCTCGTATTTCAGCGATGAAGACGTGACCAACGTAAGCATGGTGGCCGTCATAGGCAGCACAGTCGCGGAGAACCTTTTTTCGTCCGGGACCGACCCGGTGGGCCAAAGCATCACCATAAATAAACTGACCTTCAAAGTTGTCGGGGTGCTGAACTCCAAAGGCGCAGCCATGATGGGGCAGGACCAGGACGATATAATCTACGTGCCGATAACCACGGTGCAGCTGAGGATGGTCGGCTCAAAATATGTCCGGACCATCAACGTCCAGGCTGCGAGCGAGAACAGCATGTCCTACGTCCAAAGCAATGTGGAAGAACTTCTGCGGCAGCGGCACCGTATCAGCGATACGGAAGAAGATGACTTTAATGTGCGCAACCTGACTTCAGTGCTGGAGGCGATGGAAACAGCCACCGGCACCATGACCATGCTCCTGGCCAGCGTGGCTGCCGTATCCCTGCTGGTGGGCGGCATCGGGATCATGAATATCATGCTGGTTTCCGTCACGGAGAGGACCAGGGAGATTGGCCTGCGCATGGCGGTAGGGGCAACCGAAAGCAACATCCTCAACCAGTTCCTGGTGGAGTCCCTGGTGCTTTGCCTGGCGGGAGGCGTCCTGGGCATTCTCACCGGAGTGGTGGGCGCCAAATTAATTTCGAAATTTGCCGGGTGGAACACCTATATAACTATGTATTCGATTCTATTGTCAGCGGGCTTTTCCGCGGTCATCGGCGTTTTCTTCGGCTATTACCCCGCTAAAAAAGCGGCTGGCCTGGACCCCATTGAAGCTCTTCGCTTTGAAAAATAAGTCATGAAACATTCGGTGAAAAGCTCTCGAACGGTGAACAGTCTGTCAAATCAGTACAACTGATGCAGTAAAAAAGGAAAAGTTCATTGTTTTTGTCTGTTATGTTAAGGATGGCGGCATTTATTCCACAGTTTACACTGTGATATGAATGCCGTTTTTGCTCACCGGCGCATTTTCAGTGAGCTTTCAGCCAATATTCAATCAATGTTCAGTTGCGGTTAAGGGTTAATTCAGTTAATCAGGGTATTATTTATACCAGTAAAAAGAACTGAAGTCACAGGTTGTTTTCTGACAGGACATATGGAGGGGGGAACATGACCGTGGAACCGAAACAAGGTCAACGCTTCGATTTAATATTGCTGGGAAATGCCTTACTGGCCGCTTTTTTGAATATCTACAACATCTGGAATAACCTGTACGCCAACGCTTACTATACTACAGCCGTAACCAGTATGCTGCAGAACTGGCATGCTTTTTTCTACGCGTCTTTGGATCCGGGCGGATACGTTACGGTGGATAAACCACCGGTTACCTTCTGGGTCCAGACAGCCTTCGCCTATGTCTTCGGCGTGCACGGGTGGAGCGTAATCCTCCCGCAGGCTCTGGCCGGCGTTGGTTCCGTGCTGCTGATGTATGTCCTGGTCAAGCCCACTTTCGGCAGGACAGCGGCCCGCCTGGCGAGCCTGGTTATGGCCTGCACCCCGGTCGCTGTCGCGGTGAGCCGGACCAACAATATTGACAGCTTGCTGGTATTTACGCTCCTGCTGGCCACCTTCCTGCTGCTGCGGGGGATCAGCAGCAGGAAGGCATGGTGGGTTCTCGGCGCCTTTGCCGTAATCGGTGTGGGCTTTAATATGAAAATGCTGCAGGCTTACATGGTAGTGCCGGCTTTTTACCTGTTCTACCTGCTGGCTTTCAAAGGTGAATGGAAAAAGAAACTGGCCGTCCTTGCCGCGGCAACGGTTGTTCTGGTTGGGGTCAGCGTTTCCTGGGCGGTCGCGGTCGATTTGGTTCCGGAGGAAAACCGGCCCTACATCGGGGGCAGTCAGACCAACTCAGTACTGGAGCTGGCTTTCGGCTACAACGGCATAGCCCGCCTGAAAGGCATGGGCAGGGGAGACGGCGGCCCGGGCGCAGCGCCGGATGCGCGGCAAAATCAACAGAATGAGGCTTCCCGCACGGAGCGGGAACAGGCTCAACAGACCCAGCAGGATGAGAGAAATAGAGCACAGCAGCAAATGCCGCAGGAAGGTACCAATAACACGTCCAACCAGCAGCAGATGCCGCCTGATGGAAACAATAACATTCCCAATGAGCAGCAGGCGCCGCAGGGCGGAAGTAATATGCCCGGCCAGCCGCCGGCCGGCTACAATATGGCGGGCGGCTACGACCCGCGGGCTGAAGGAAGGCAGGGTCAGATGCCCAACCCCGGCGGGGACGGACCCCAGGGAGCCCGGGGCGGCGGTATGTTCAACACCGGCAACGCCGGCCCGCTGCGCCTGTTCCAGTCGGAACTTTCCGGCCAGATCAGCTGGCTGCTGCCCTTTGCAGCCTTCGCCTGTGTTGGTTTGCTGGCGGGGATGCGCAGGAGACAGCCTCTCACCGCCAAACAAAATGAGACTCTCTTCTGGCTGGCCTGGCTGCTCCCGGGTATGGCGTTTTTCAGCGTGGCAGGCTTCTTCCATCAATACTACCTGATTATGCTCGCCCCCCCGATCGCCGCGCTGGCAGGAGCGGGCTGGGTTGAGCTTTGGAACCAGTATCGCGGCAGGGAAGACTGGAAAATGTGGCTGCTGCCTTCAGCTGTTCTTGCCGCCACTGCATTCCAACTCTATATACTGTATCCCTACCAGAGGACGATCGGCACGGGCTGGTCCACCGGCATCGGGGCTGCGGGAGTTGGGCTGGCGCTGGTGTTGTACCTGGCCGCTAGAAAACAGAAACTGGTTGCGGCGGCGGCAGTAGCCGGCATGCTGGTATTGCTCGCCGCGCCGTTGTACTGGTCGGCAACGCCTATTTTGTACGGCGACAACAGCCAGCTGCCGGCGGCCGGGCCGGGCCAGATGGGCCCCGGCGGCCAGAGACAGGGCAGAGGCGGCGGCATTAGCTCCGTTGTTGATACCAAGCTGTATCAATATGTAAAAAGTAATAATACCGGGGAGACTTACCTGTTTGCCACCAGCGACACCGGCACGGCCGAATCATATATCATACAAACCGGTGAGGCTGTCATGCCCATGGGCGGGTTTAACGGTTCCGACCAGATCCTGACGGTGGAGAAACTGGAAAGGCTGGTGGCGGAAAAGAAAGTGAAGTTTTTCCTGATCGGCTCCGGCGGCGGGGGCGGCGATAGGGGCGGCTCCAGCGAGGTGACGGACTGGATTCGCGCCAACAGCACAGAGGTCCCCAAAGAAGAGTGGCAGGACAGCTCTTCTGTCCAGGGCGGCCCGCAGGGAAGCCCTCAGGGTGGCCCGATGGGCGGGGGCAACGACAGGACATTATATAAAGTCAACGTGTAACCATTTTCATTGAATTCATTGTGTCGCTCAGCCAAAAAATTAACGGGGATGAGAAGTGATGAAAAGAAAAATCCGGTACTCCATAGTCATTCCGGTCTATAACGAAGAGGCGGTCATAAATGAAACCTACCGCCGGTTGACGCAGGTTATGGAATCCACCCGTGAGCCGTATGAACTGCTTTTTGTCAATGACGGCAGCGGGGACCGTACGGCGGAAATAATCGAGGGGTTTGCCAAAACGGATCAATGTGTGCGGCTGCTTGACTTCTCGCGCAATTTTGGGCACCAGATAGCGATTACCGCGGGCATGGACTATGCCCGCGGGGATGCTATTGTGATTATCGACGCCGACCTGCAGGACCCTCCCGAACTGATCCCGCGCATGATTGAAAAATGGCAGGAAGGGTATGAGGTGGTGTACGCCAGGCGCACCAAGCGGAAAGGGGAGACTTTGTTTAAAAGGTGGACCGCGTCTCTGTTTTACCGCACCCTGCGCGCGCTGACGGATGTAAACATACCTGTTGACACCGGCGACTTCCGCCTGATTGACCGGAGTGTGTGCGAGGCCATGCGGGGCATCCGGGAGAAGAACCGCTTTGTGCGCGGCCTGGTCAGCTGGGTTGGTTTCCGTACCACTGCCATTGAATACGTGCGGGAAGAGCGGCTGGCGGGGGAAACAAAATACCCGCTGAAGAAAATGCTGCGCTTTTCCATGGACGGGATTACATCTTTCTCTTATAAACCTTTAAAATTGTCCACTTATCTGGGTTTTGCGGTCACACTGGCAAGTTTTGTCTACCTGGCCATCTCACTGGGGCAGAGATTGTTCACCGCCAATACAGCTGCCGGGTCGCCGCTTATGGCCTGTCTGGTGCTGCTTAACGGCGTAACCCTGATCATCCTGGGGATCGTCGGAGAGTATATCGGCAGAATATACGACGAAACAAAAAACCGTCCTTTATACATTCTCCGCGGCAGGACCGGGGAGGAGCAGGCCAGGTCCAAAGGGGTGATCTGGAGTGTCCGGTAATAAGCACAGTATCATACAGATTCTGCGTTTCTGTGCTGTGGGGCTGGGCAACACGGCAGTCGACTTCACCATGTTTTTTATCCTGACCATGGGCGGGGTGCCGTACCTGCCGGCCCAGGTGCTGGCTTACGGAGCCGGTGTGGTGAACAGTTACTTTTTCAACCGGGTGTGGACATTCAGGGTGGCGCGCAAAAGCAGCCTGCCGGAATTTGCCGGCTTTGTCACCGTAAACGTGCTTTCCCTGCTGATGTCAGCCGGCCTGCTGTTTATCCTGCATGATGTGAATCATCTGAGTCTTTGGCCCAGCAAGATATTGGCCACGGGCGTAAGCGTTTTTGTGAACTATATGGGCAGCAGGCTTTGGGTATTCGCCGAAAACCAGAGAGCCAGGGGTGAAGTTTAATGAAAATAAAAAAAGCGGTCATTCCCGCGGCGGGGCTGGGCACGAGGTTTTTGCCGGCCACCAAGTCCCAGCCCAAAGAAATGCTGCCGTGCTGCTTGGGGATGAAGAAAAACAACTCAGCAGGCATACAGGCAGTTAAAACAATGAAAGTTTGGAGGAGGTGAATGATGTGCTTGGATAATAGATGGTTATTACTAATATAGTTACCAGGAGGAGATCATGAAAAAAATTCGCAATCTTCACTTGTGGATTGGTTTGTTTACTTCTTTATTGATACTCATAGAGGCCGTCACAGGTCTTTTGATGGTGGAACCCTGGCTTATGGGCGCCGGCAAGCCGGCGGCGGAACAGCGGGTAATGCTTGAAGGGCAGGCCCCGGGCGGTGCCGCCGCAAAAGGGGGAGCGCCAGCGGAGGGGGTGCAAGCAGGCAAGCAGTTTAACCCTAACGGCCAGGGAAGCAGTATCACGGCATTTGTGAAAAACCTGCACGCCGGCAGGATCGGCGGCGCTGATGTGTCAATTTTACTGGATATGGCGGCGCTTGGCTTGATTATCATGACAGTAACCGGGATGGTGCTCACAGTAAAGGCCTTAAAAAGGCAGAGGGCCAAGCCCGTAAGATAAACACGCGGCGGGGACTGCGGGACGTTTGAAAGGAGCGCGAAATGGCGGTTTTTAAGAAACATGCAGTTACTATATGCTTGGTGTTAATAATTTTAGCCGCGGCAGCTTTATGTGTTTATGCCATTGCGAATTATCATGGCAGTACCGCCCAGTCCCAAAACTTGGACGCGCCCCGCGGTACCCTGCAAGGTGAAAGAAACCGCCCGGGTGAGCTGCCGGAACAGGCACAGGGCGCGAGAAGACAGGTAGATAATGCCAATCAAACACCGGGCGGCCAGGCTGCGGACCCGGCCCAGCGGCAAAGAAACCGGCAGCCTGACGCGGCTAGCCAACCAGGCGGTCAGCTGCCCGGCCAAGATGCTGGTCAGCAGGCGGGGCCCGCCGGCGGGCGCGGGTTTGGGGGAATAAACAGTGCGGCGGCTAAATATGCCCCGTATCTGCTGGGCTGCTCTGCAGGGTTCTTATTTGTATTTGTGGCGGCTTACTGGCTTCTAAACCGTAAAAAATTAAAAATTGAGCCCGGCCATGTGAAAATATTGATGCTGACCCTGCTTGTCGCCGGGCTGCTTTTACGGGTTGCCGCCGCCACACTGATGGACGGGCATAATGATATCAATATCTTTAAGGGCTGGGCTTCCGCCGCGGCCAATAACCTGATGCAATTTTACGCCGGTTCCCGGACGAGCGACTACCCGCCATTATATATCTATATTTTATATTTAATCGGCAAGATCGCCGCCCTCCCCGCGGTGAGTCCATATTACACGATACTATTGAAACTGCCGTCAATGGCGGCTGATATTGTCACGTCATACCTGATTTACAGGCTGGCCGGGAAATACCTGAGCCTGGAAACCAGCGTTCTGTTAGCAGCTTTTTATGTTTTCAACCCGGCTGTTTTTATTAATTCGACATTCTGGGGGCAGGTGGACTCGTTCTTCACCATGATAATTGTGACGGCGGTTTACCTGTTGTCGGAAAATAGAATTGGGCTTTCCGCAGTCATGTTTACAGCCGCGGTATTGATGAAACCCCAGGGTATTATCTTTCTTCCGGTGCTTTTCTTTGAGCTGGTCAGGCAGAAAAGCTTTAAAAACTTTCTTAAAGCGGCAGTATGGGCTTTATGTACCGCCGTGGTCATTATACTGCCATTTGCCTACAGCAAAGGTGCGCTGTGGATTTACAATCTTTTTGCCAAAACCACAGCCGAGTACCCCTATGCCGCTGTAAACGCTTTTAACCTTTTTGGTTTGCTCGGAAAAAATTATGTCAGGGACGCCACTGCCCAGTTTTTATTCAGCTATCACAGCTGGGGGATGATTTTCATTGTCCTGACCACCTTGCTGGCATGGTTTATCTACATTAAGGGAAACAGCAGAGTCTTTGCCTCAGCCGCGGGCCTGCTGCTGATTACAGGGGTATTTAATTTATCCACCAGGATGCACGAGAGATACCTTTTCCCGGCTGTCGCCCTGTCGATTTTAGCTTTCATTTATCTTAAGGATAAAAGGCTGCTGGTTTTATCCGCCGGGTTCAGCACGACCGTCTATCTCAACACCCATTTTGTACTCTTTAAAACCAGCGGCATGAATGCGGTGACTTACGGCCCTGCGCTGGTAATCACCTCGCTGCTGAATGTAATGTTGCTTATCTACCTGGTTAAAGTTTTATTCGATATTGCTGTCAGGAAAATTTAACACCCCTGAAGATATTATAAAAAATTTAATAAATTTTTTATAATATCTTTAAAAGCAGTTTAAAAATTTCTTTTAAAATGACCTCACTACAAACAAGGAGGTTGTTTTTAATGAGCAAGATCAAGGTTTTGTATGATGTGGTCGCGGCTATTAAAGAGAAAGAGTCTTGCAGCGGAAATCTTAACGTGGAGGCAAAAAGGGACGGAGTTAAAATCTTCGGACTGAGCAATGATTTCGAGAAAAACCTGGGAGAAGGCAAAACAAAGGCAAAGATTTCCCTGGAGGTTGATTGCGAGGGGAAGAAAGTCAAGCATGAAAGCAGTACTGAATTTGCATGCGCAGAAGCACACGCTGACAGGCGGCATGATATCCTGCGGCACATGATTTCTCACCATCACCGCGGCCACCATTTTAGCCACGCTCCAGTGGATGATTGCCATGCGGGCAGGCGCTGCGGGTTCAAGGAAAAGCTCGATAAGCTGGCGTTTATGACCTGTGAGGGAAAGACGCGCACGTGTTATTAATGAATTGAAAACAGCGCCAGCAGCACTTGGGTTATAATAAAAAAAAATCATGAAAGGATAACCATTATACTGGGAAGAATAGAAAAAACCAAGGCAGTACTGGAAAGAAAAAGGATTGAAACGCGGCAAGGATGATTGCTATATGGATAAGCGTGATAAATTCAAGAAAATTTTTCACGAACTAAGATGCCACCACAAAAGTCATGAAGAATATAAACACATCTGTGACAGATTTGAGCAGCACCGGATGTACCGCCGGGAATTTCACCGCATGCACAGATCTATGAGGTATTTTCGCCCCTTCGCTTTATTGTTGAACGCGCTGATCATCTATTTGTTGTTTAAACTCACAGGTATGAAAACTTTTGTGTTCATTATCGCTGCTCTCCTCGTCGCGAAGGAAATTGTTCAGGTTTTGTTTTTAATCAGGTTGGAAAAGCGCGTTTTTAAACCGATTGAAGAGTTGAAAAACGGGGTGGAGGAGCTTATAATTGTGGGTGCGAATTTATTCGCACAATGCTGCATTTTATCGAAAATAAATTCGGCGCCAGCGCGCCTTGTTCGATTGCAATCGAACCTATGGCTTTATAAACAACCGGGAGCCGGAGAAGTTTTCTCCGGCTCCGGTTGTAAATTGCTTTTATTAACCAAGGATGGCCTTCAGGTCCGCGTCAGGTGTGCTGATTGGCTTGATGTTGAATTGCTCGACCAGCGCGTTGAGCACGTTCGGTGAGATAAACGCCGGCAGGGTTGGGCCAAGGTAAATATTTTTGATGCCCAGCGACAGCAGCGTCAGCAGGATAGCCACCGCTTTCTGCTCGTACCAGGAGATGACCAGCGTCAGGGGCAGGTTGTTGACCCCGCAGTTGAAGGCGCCGGCCAGGGCCACCGCCACCTGGACGGCGGAATAGGCGTCATTGCACTGGCCCATGTCCATGATGCGCGGCAGGCCGCCGATTTCACCGGTGTTGAGGTCGTTAAAGCGGTATTTGCCGCAGGCCAAAGTAAGGACGACAGTGTCTTTAGGTGTCTTTTTGACAAAATCGGTGTAGTAGTTTCTGCCCATCTTGGCGCCGTCGCAGCCGCCGACCAGGAAAAAGTGTTTGATGGCGCCGGCATTGACTGCTTCGATAACCTTTTCGGCAACTCCAAGCACAGTATTGCGGGCGAACCCGGTCATAAGCTCAGTGCCGCCGTTAATGCCTGTAAATGTCCTGTCCTCCTGCCAGCCGCCGAGTTCGAGGGCTTTGTTGATGACAGGGGTGAAATCCTTGGTTCCGTTTTCCCCGCTGATGTGTATAAGGCCGGGATAGCCGACGGCGTCAGTGGTGAAAAGTCGGTCCGCGTAAGAAGCCCTGGGCGGCATCAGGCAGTTGGTTGTATAGAGAACAGGCGCCGGTATGCCGTCGAATTCTTTTTGCTGGTTCTGCCAGGCCGTGCCGAAATTGCCTTTCAGGTGCGGGTATTTCTTCAGTTCCGGATAGCCGTGGGCGGGCAGCATTTCCCCGTGGGTGTAGATATTAATGCCCTTGCCCTCGGTTTGCTCAAGCAGTTGTTTCAAGTCATACAGGTCGTGGCCTGTAATTACGATGAACGGCCCTTTTTCAACGGAAGTTGGGACCTTCACCGGAACAGGGTGGCCGTAAGCTGAAGTGTTGGCCTCATCCAGCAGGGCCAGGCACTTGAGGTTGACTTGACCAAACTCCATCAGCAGGCCCAGCCACTCCTCAACAGAATGGTCTTCGCCGACAGCGCGCAAACCTTTGTAGAGCCAGGCAGTGACTTCATCGTCCTTTTTGCCCAGCAGCCAGGCGTGCCTGGCGTATGCCGCCATACCGCGCAGCCCGAGCAGCAGGGTGGAGCGAAGGGACACCACGTCCTGGTCTCCCTGCCAGAGGGTCTCCCAGTCCAGGTCGGCCGCCCCGCCCAGCTTTGCTTTGGCGGCCTCGACCTGGCTTTTGAACTCGTCAATTCGCACAGCGTCGAAATTAACATTGGTGAGTGTGGCGAATAGCGCCTTCATCACCAGCCCGCCGGTCGCCTCGTCCGGGGTCTTCCCCTGAGCGGCCCGGGCCAGCCCGACCAGGGCGCAGGTCAGCTGGTCCTGCTTGTCGGCCACCTCCGGCTGCTTGCCGCACACGCCTACTTTAGTGCAGCCTTTACCGCCCGCTGTTTGCTCACATTGAAAACAAAACATGATCAAATCCCTCCTTTGGTATTCACTGGTATTTAATAGGGTTTAGCCTAATCTTCCGCAATTCTCCCGTCGGTGGTTACAGTAACCACGCGCCACGGTATCATTTTCCCGCTGTTAGTTAGGGCCTGTTTTACCGCGTTGACAATACCGCCGCAGCAGGGTACTTCCATACGAAGCACGGTGAAGCTTTTGATCTCGTGCGCCTGCAATATGCCTGTCAACTTTTCGGCGTAGTCTACATTATCAAGCTTCGGACAGCCGATCAAGGTGATTTTATTGCGCATGAATTCATTGTGGACATTGGCATAGGCGTAGGCTGTGCAGTCGGCGGCCACCAGCAGGTGCGCATGATCAAAGTAAGGAGCGTTTACAGGCGCCAGCTTAATCTGACAGGGCCACTGGCGCAGTTGTGATGCCGCCGGGGCAAATCCCTGCGCAGGCGCAGCTGTCTCTTTCCTTTCGATGGCCCGGGCCTGGGCGCCAGGGCAGCCGCAGGCCAGTTTTTCGGCCACCGGTTTTTGATGTTCTGCCATGTGCTTTTTAACAGACTCCTCATCAAAAGCATCGGCTTCGCGCTCCTCAATGGTGATGGCTCCGGCCGGACATTCCGGCAGGCAGGCGCCAAGGCCGTCGCAGTAGCTTTCAGACACAAGCTCCGCTTTGCCGTTGATAAGCTGCAGGGCTCCTTCGTGACAGGCTTCTACGCAAAGGCCGCAGCCGTCGCATTTCTCCCGGTCAATCCTGACAATTTTTCTGATCACTTCCAGCGACCCCCTTTATAATGTTTTTCTTGCTTCTTTTGTAAAGTTATCTTATGATATTGGGAGCACAAAATCGGTAACCAGGGTTACCAAAATACAAGGTGAGTGAAAATGTTTAAGAAATGGCTGAAAGTTTTTTCTCAGTGCGACTTATTCAAGGGTATAAATCCCGAGGAATTGAACCTTGTTTTCAACTGCCTCAAACCAAAAGTGAGCAACTACGAAAAAAACGACTGGGTGGCTGTCGCCGGTGAAAAATTTACCGGCCTGGGGGTTGTCCTTGCCGGTGAGGTGGTGGTGGTCAAGGAAAACGCGGCCGGCAACAGGGTGATTATAGCGGTGAACACCCCGGGGGAGATGTTCGGCGAGATGGCCGCGTTTTCAGGTGAAGGTGTGTGGCCTGTCTCGGTGACGGCCAGGACCGCGTGCACTGTCATGTTTTTACCGGCGGGAAAGATCGTCGGCAACTGTGAAATGTTATGCGCCAGCCACAGACTGCTGGTTACCAACCTGCTGGAGATCGTTTCACATAAAGCGCTCATGCTGCACCGCAAGGTGGAATACCTGGCGATTAAGAGCCTCAGGGGAAAGATAAGCACATTCCTGCTGGAAAATTACAAAAAGATGGGCAAACCCACTTTTTTATTACCACTGAAAAGGAACGAACTGGCAGATTTCCTGAATGTTTCCCGGCCGTCGCTTTCCCGTGAAATGTGCCGGCTGCGGGACGAAGGTGTGATAGATTTTCACCGGGAGTCTATAAAGATCAGAGAAGTAAATGCTTTAAGAAATATGGCTGAATAGAAGCAAAGCGATCGAACATAGCAAAGACGGCTGCCGAAATAATGGCGGCCTTTATTAATTTAAAGGTAAAAAGTTTCTACTGTTGACAAAAACACTGTTAAAATATATACTGTATATATCGTATATATACAGTATATATTTTAAGCACATGGAGGGTAAGAATGAGTGAACATAATTATATCCAACTCGTCTCAGGAACCCATTTACGAGCAGATTTACAAACAGATTAAGAACAGCATTATCATGGGAGAAATAAAGACCGGCGAACTGCTGCCTTCCATCAGAAACCTGGCGCGGGAACTGCAGATCAGCGTGATCACAAGTAAAAGGGCATATGAGGAGTTGGAGCGGGACGGTTTCATCGAAACAGTACCTGGCAGAGGTTCCTATGTTTCGGAACAGAGTGCCGAGATGCTTAAAGAAAAAAGGATGAGGATGGTCGAGGAAAAATTATTTGAAATTGTGTCTGACAGCAAAATGCTGGGCATCAGCCTGGCCGAACTGCATCAAATGCTGGATTTGATCTTTGGGGAGGAGTAGCGTGATGGCGAACATACTGGAAGTGAACAACCTTTCTAAAAAATTTAAGGGCTTTAACCTTAACAATATATCCTTCTCCGTCCCTTACGGATATATTATGGGTTTTATTGGACCTAACGGAGCGGGGAAGACAACCACCATCAAGCTGATTATGAACCTTTTAAATAAGGATGGGGGTGAAATCAGGGTGTTTGGCCGGGATCACCAGGAGTTTGAAAAGGAAATCAAGCAAAAAATCGGGTTTGTATATGAGGAGTGCTATTATTACGAGGATCTCAGCGTCACAGAAATGAAGCGGATCATAGCCCCCTTTTACAGGGATTGGGATGAGCCGGTTTTTCAGCGGTACCAGAAACGCTTCGGCCTGCCTGCCGGGAAAAAGATAAAAGAACTTTCCAGGGGGATGAAAACAAAATTTTCCCTGGCCGTGGCACTGTCACATCACGCCGACCTTATTATCCTGGATGAACCCACATCCGGCCTGGACCCTGTTTTTAGAGACGAATTATTGGAAATATTGCGGGAGTTGATGCAGGATGAAACCAAGGGAGTGTTGTTTTCCACCCATATAACCCCGGACCTGGACAAAATTGCCGACTATATCTGCTTTATTGAAAAGGGGAATATCGTTTTTTCTGATGTTAAGGATGAAATTCTGAATAAATACAACATTATCAAAGGGAGCAGGGACCTTTTGACGGAAGAAAACCGCAGGCTGTTTATCAGCATAAGGGAAAGCGAGTTTGGCTTTCAGGCCCTCTGCGGCGATACCGCCCCGATTAAATCACAGCTAGGTGACAGGGTGATAGTTGAAAAGGCCGGCCTGGACGATATCATGCTATACACAATAAGGGGGAAACAGGATCATGCTTAATTTAATTCTCAAAGATATTCTCATACAAAAAAAAGCCCTGGTATTTGCCTTTTTATACAGCATCTTTATGTTTTTTATTTTTTCACAGCCTTCTTTAAACCTGTTTATCTACAGTATGGGGGCTGTGGCAATTTCGTATATGTTAATAATGACCGCCATGCAGGCTGATTATAAGAATGATACCATCACCATATTGAGCAGTTTGCCCGTTAAACGCAGCGAAATAGTCACCTCGAAATACCTGTCCATGTTTGTGTTCATTGCCCTTTCTTTTTTAGTCCTGGTTATTGTGGGGCTTATAATCATGGTCAGCCCTTTGCCTTTCAGCGTCAGGTATCCGAAGTTTTACGACCTGGTTATCACCTTTTTTTGTGTGGGCATATTAATTTCAGTATATTTGCCGGTATACTTTAAAACAGGCGGCAGATACGCTCAGGTGGTCTTCATCTTTTTTTTCATGCTGATGTTCTTTGGTCCCAGTACTCTTTTCGGCTATATTACAAAAAGTCAAGAACATCCTTTAAGCAAAACATTATTGCTTTATACCAGCGAAAACTTGTTGGTGGTTTACCTGATAGCTATCCTTATTACTCTCATTATTCTGGCAGTTTCTTTTGTCATATCCCTGAGAATATACCTGAACAAAGATCTATAAGCGCTCAGCCGGAATTGTTGTTGCTCAAGGTTTTTTGAGCTGGTATTTAACCCCCTTATCGCATAGTGGTGTGGCATTCATTTCAAAAATGTTTTCAGCGGCGCCCTCGTTGAGACAACGCAGTATCTCCATCTGGTCCGGCGGGTTATTTAATTGTTCAGCTATTT
>ENA-UOYA01001326-UOYA01001326.1-activated-sludge-metagenome-genome-assembly--contig:-NODE-1326-length-26905-cov-8.883911_pt1 | contig 26905 bp, 25 predicted proteins | sample MGYA00238163_ERZ764804 | MGnify/ENA primary metagenome ERZ764804 (study PRJEB28919, sample SAMN05720223) | activated sludge metagenome | isolation source: Anaerobic digester | place: Hong Kong... | reverse complement strand
ATTAAAGAATGCTCAGGAGAAACGTTGAAAATTTTATTGACTCTTAGAAGAAATAAAACATATTTAAGAGTAGACTCTCTTTCCAAGGAGAGATTTCCTTTGGCAGAAAATCCGTATTCAAGGGATATTGAATTTTTGTGGCGCATCGTAAAGACAGTGATTAATTATCAGGATCAAAATAAGATTGATCCAGGAGAAAAATCTCCATACTAAGAATATTTTTTTATTTTAGATTATATCATATTTAGATTATATCAGAGTTTAGTTTATATTTTTTATCTTTCCGTCCTATAGCGTAATTTCCCATAAGGCACTAGATTGACTAGTGCCTTTCTTTTTTTAAATTTTTTGATATAATTTATTTATAAAAAATAAAATGAAAAATTTAACTAAAAATTTAATAACGATTTTACTGTTTTTTTTAGTAATCTCTTCTATTTTTTCGTTACTTTCTACTTCAGTACAAGAAGAAAAAAATATTTCTTTAAGCGAGTTGGTAAATGATATTAATAATGAAAAAGTTAAAAAAATAACAGTTTCTGGTTCGAGTGTTTCGGTTATTTACCCTGATAATAGTAAGGCGAAAACAATGAAAGAAGTGGAATCATCTTTGTCTCAATCTCTTGTAAATTATGGGGTTGATAATGAAAAATTAAAGAAAGTAAATATTGAAGTAAAACAAGAAGGGGGTATTTGGTATTGGCTTGGCCCAATAATAATTTATATTCTTCCCTTAATTGGTTTTGGTTTTATTTTTTATTTAATTTTCCGACAAACAAAAGCAGGAGTTAATCAAGCATTTAATTTTACTCGTTCTAAAGCGCGTCTTTTTGGAGCAGAAGGTCATCCAAAAGAAAAAATAACATTTAATGATGTAGCCGGATTAAAAGAAGCAAAAGAAGAATTAAAAGAAATTGTTGATTTTTTGAAGTATCCGCAAAAATATTTAGCAATTGGAGCAAAAATTCCACGAGGAGTTTTATTAGTTGGGCCTGCTGGGACAGGAAAAACTTTAATTGCAAGAGCTGTTGCTGGAGAGGCAAGAGTGCCATTTTTCCATATTTCTGGTTCTGAATTTATTGAAATGTTTGTAGGGGTTGGTTCGGCGAGAGTAAGAGATTTATTTGATACAGCAAAAAAGCATGCGCCATCAATTATTTTTATAGATGAATTAGACGCTATTGGTAGATATAGAGGTGCGGGAATTGGGGGAGGAAATGATGAAAGAGAACAAACATTAAATCAAATTTTGGTTGAAATGGATGGTTTTGAGAGAGAAACAAATGTCATTATTTTAGCAGCTACAAACAGACCAGATATTTTAGATCCTGCTTTATTAAGGCCAGGAAGATTTGATAGAAAAGTAGTTTTAGATATTCCAGATATTAATGGAAGAGAAGAAATTTTAAAGATTCATACAAGAGATAAACCCCTAGATTCAGGTATTAATTTAAGAGAAGTTGCAGAAAGAACTCCTGGATTTTCTGGTGCTGATTTAGCTAATGTCGCTAATGAAGCAGCAATTTTAGCAGCAAGAAAAAATAAAACAAAAATTTCTCAAGAAGATTTTTTAGAAGCTATTGAAAAAGTTTTATTAGGCCCAGAAAGAAAAAGTTATGTTTTATCAGATAAAGAAAAAGAAATTGCTGCTTTTCATGAAGTAGGGCATGCCTTGGTTGCAACTTTTTCTAAAAGCACAGAACCAGTAAGAAAAATTTCAATTATTGCTAGAGGAATGGCTGCTGGGTATACTTTACAAGTGCCTACAGAGGAAAGAAGAATAAAAACAAAAACAGAATTTCTTTCAGATATTGCAACGCTTTTAGGAGGATATACTGCAGAAAAAATAAAATTTAACGAGATAACAACAGGCGCTTCCAATGATTTAAGTCGGGCCTCTGAGATTGCAAGAAAATTAGTAAAAGAATATGGAATGTCGTCATTAGGTCCTATTTCTTTTGGCGAAAAAGAAGAATTAGTTTTTTTAGGTAAAGAAATTTCAGAGCAACGGAATTATTCAGAAAAAATAGCGATAAAAATTGACGAAGAAGTTGAAAGAATTATTAAAAATGCTCAAAAAGAAGCGGAAATAATTTTAAAGAATAATAAAAAATTGCTTGATAGAATAGCGAAAATCTTAATTGAAAAAGAAACCATAGAAAGAGAAGAGTTTGAAAAATTAATAAAAGAAAATAAAGTTGCTAAAAGCGTTAAAAAAGAAGAGAAAAAAATAGAAAATAAGAAAGAAAAAAAGATTTTTCAAATTTAAAAGTAAAAGTTAAAGAATTATAATAATTTCGCGCGTGTGGCTCAGAGGTTAGAGCACCACTCTTATAAAGTGGGGGTCGATGGTTCGAATCCATCCACGCGCACTACAAGTGTTCAAAATAAACGAGTTCAAACTTTCTTTTCACCTTACCAAGTTTAATCCATAAATCAAGGAGAAAGAATTTGTAAAGGAAGTAAATTTCAGCGGGCGGAAATAAATCACCTCTGCTTAAATCCATAATCCATCGCAGGCAGAGAAAATTTAAAAAGATTAGAGAATACGTGTTATAATAAAAGCATATAATGAGAGAAGAATGCATAATTTTCAAAACAAAGAGGTAAAACATATCACCCCTAAAAAACAAATAATCGGTTTTTGGCGTTCCGCTTTCTTGTTTTTTCTAATATGTCTAATGGTGTTTATAATAGTCTTTCTAATAGCGACAATAAGAAGCTATTATATGCCTAAAGAAGAACATATTGAGAGAGAAACAAAGATGCCAGAAGAAGTAATTAAAAAGTCAACAAGAGATGAAACTGCAGATGAAACTGCTGACTGGCAGATTTACCGGAACGAGGAGTATGGGTTTGAATTTAAATACCCCTCGGATTATATAGTAATAAGAGAATCAAACAGTGAAGTGTCTTTAATCTATAAATCAGATATTTCTTTTTTTGAAGAGTATGATTTTGCGTCTGGCTTTTTTATTGGGGTCGATGATAATCCAAACAATTTAAGCATAGAAGATTTTTACGACGGCGACCCCGGATATAATTATTTTGGAGTAGTTGCAGAAAATTTTCCTTATTCTGAGCAGGTTCGGAATGATACAATTGCCGGGAAAAATGTAATTATTTTAATGCCTTATGGGACTTACGGACCTGAATGTTATATCTTTTCATCTTTTAATGAACGTCTTGTTTATATTCACGATCATTTTGTTTCTACTAACGATACTAATAACTCTTATTGCGAGATAGCAAAATCAATATTTAAGACTTTTAGATTTTTGGAGTAAAATTTTTTTCTCTAATCTTTTTAAATTTTCTCTGCCTGCGATGGATTATGGATTTAAGCAGAGGTGATTTATTTCCGCCCGCTGAAATTTACTTCCTTTACAAATTCTTTCTCCTTGATTTATGGATTAAACTTGGTAAGGTGAAAAGAAAGTTTGAACTCGTTTATTTTGAACACTTGTAATTTATTTTTTATAATTTCTAAATAATTTTTTAAAATTTTTTATAAAAATAACTCTTTGCGATTCAATGTTGCATTTTAAAAAAAATGAAGGAAATTGAAGAAAATCTTTTTGGCTTAGATTATAAAGTTTTTTGCCTAATAATTTTAATATTGATTATTTGTCTTTTTTAAAAGAAAATGAGATAAAGATAAAAAAATGCGATAGAGAACCATAATATGATATATTAAGAGAAATTATAATGATAAATCCTATTATTTTAAATATGAAAAATAATAAAGAGAAAAAAATAAAAAAAGGTGTTCTTATAGCGTTTGATGGCGAAATATTTTTGAAGTCCTTTGGTGTTAAAAATTTTTTTAAAAAGAAATTAGTTTATAATATTTTAAATTCTTTTCAAAAGCAGAAAATTAATTTTAAGATTTTTAATTATTACGATAGAATTTTTATCGAAGTGGACTTTTTTAAAAAAGCAATAAAAGTTTTAAAGAAAACTTTTGGTATTGCTTGGTATGCTGAAGCTCTTTTTTTAGAAAACTATAATATAAAAGATTTAAATGAATTTATAAAAGAAAAATATACTAATTGGATTAAGAAAGATGAGAGTTTTGCTTTAAGAGTAAAAAAAGAGGCAGGAGAAAAGCAGAGCAAAGAAGAAATAATAAAAATTTTAGCTAAAAATATAAAAAGAAAGGTTAATCTTTCGCATCCAGATAAAGAAATCTTTATTGAAATAAGGAAAAATGGATGTTTTTTATATTTTAAAAAAAATGAAGGATTAAGAGGAATGCCAATAGGTAGTCAGGGAAAAGTATTGGTTTTAATGTCTGGAGGAATAGATTCTCCAGTTGCTAATTGGCTAATAAATAAAAGAGGAACAGAAAATATATGGATTCACTTTCATAGTTTTCCTTTAGTTTCTGAAAAAAGCATTGAAAAAATAAAAGATTTAGCTAGATTGTTTTTAGATTATCAGTCAAAAATTAAGATTTATTTTGTGCCTTTTTCAGAAATTCAGACAGAGATAAAACTTAATATTCCGGCAAAATACAGGGTTTTGTTTTATAGAAGAGCAATGTTTAAAATTTCCGAACAAATAGCAAAAAAAGAAAATTATCAGGCAATTATTACTGGTGAAAGTTTAGGACAAGTTAGTTCTCAAACATTACAAAACATTAATATTATCCAAGAAAAAATAAAAATTCCCATTTTGAGGCCTTTAATTTCTTTTAATAAAGAAGAAATAATTAAAATTTCAAAAAAAATTAAAACTTATGAAATATCTATTTTGCCACAAGAAGATTGCTGTACTTTATTTGTTCCAAAAGGTCAAAGCGCTAAAGCAGATATTAATATTATTAAAAATTTAGAAAAAAAATTAAACCTGTCTTCTTTAATAAAAAAAGCGATAAAAAATACAAAATTAGAGGAATTTTAAAAAGATAAATTTGAAATTTTTATTTTTTTTGTTAAAATAAATATATTTTGGACGATTAGCTCAGGGGCTAGAGCGCTTCCTCGACGCGGAAGAGGCCGTAGGTTCAAATCCTACATCGTCCACTTTTTTTAATAAACGTCAACTAAAATATAATTTTTATTATTAATTTTTTCAATTTCTAAATTGGAAAAATTGCCTTTTTCACTTCGCCATTCATTTGAAAACCCCCATCCATTCCATTTCCAAACAGCAACAAAATTTCCATTACATTTTTCTTCTAAATAATCGCCCTCAACTACAATTAATTCATTTTCTTTATCATTATCTATATCCCCAAATTTAAATTCACAATTGGGGTTGCTTAAATTAGAAGAACCCCAAACTTCTTTTATTGAATTGCCAATAAGATTTAAAATAAAGAAATGATTTTTTATACTCATATCGTTTTCTTCAACCCAAAAAGGTTTTGATTTTCCGAAGTTGCCCGGTTTCCATAAAGATAAATTAATATCTACAATTCCATCATTATTTGAATCATTAAAATTAAAATCATCTATCCACCAATTATCCGATGATTCCCAAATATTTTTTTTATTTTCTTCAATTGTTAATTTTCCGTTTTTTAATTCGTAAGTTTCAAAAAATAAATTATTATTTAAATCTCTCTTTTCTTTTTTAAAGATATTGCTTTGTTTTTGTAAAGTATTTACATAAATTACTGCTCTCTCGTCTTTTTCAAAAGTATCATTATTTTTAAAATAAATATTTTGTTTTGAAGTTGGAAAATTTAATCTTTGTAAAATTTTTTTCGCCTCGTTTATATCTGCTATTTCTGGTTGAGCTAAATTTTTCATAATAATAGGTAGGAGAGAAATTTTAGTTATTTCATCTTTAGTAAAATAAACTTTAACCATTAATCCTTTTCGTGTTTCGCTGGCTTGTTGGTCAAAAATAAAATTTCCTAAACTATAAAAAATATATTTATCTTTATATTTTTCTAAAATTTGAACTACATGAGGATGGTGGCCAATAACTAAATCTGCTCCGGCATCTATTGCAGAATGAGCAAAATTAACTTGAGAAGAATTTGGTTTATTAACATATTCGTTTCCGGAATGCATTGAGACAATTACAAAATCAGATTTTTGTTTTGCTTTTTTCACTGCTTCTATCATTTTTTCTGTTTCCATAAATGCTGTCCCTGCGTAATTTTCAGTCGCTTTATAAGATAAAGAGACAACATCAAAATCATTATAAGCAAGAAAAGCAAATTTTATTCCTTTTTTTTCAATATAAACTGGTTGATAGGCTGTTTTTTCATTTTCTCCAGCGCCAACATATTTAATACCTTCTTTTTCAAGATAAAAAAACGTATCTTTTAATCCTTTTTCTCCAAAATTTGGGGTATGATTATTAGCTAAAGACAAGATAGAAAAATTATTTAATTTTAAAGCTTTTTCAGTTAATGGGTTTGATCTAAAAATCATTTCAAAATCATTAATTTCTCTTCCTTCAGTGATTGGAGTTTCTAAATTTCCAAAAACTAAATCAGCATTTTTTAAATAATCTCCAATTTTTAAAAAAGGATAATTAATATCATTTTGTTTTTTTACAATTCTTTCTACTCCCCGAGAATAAGAAATATCTCCTACTGCAATTAAAGAAACTTCCTCTTTTTTAATAGGAAGTTTCTTTTTCTCAGAAAAAAAATCTAAAAATTCTTTTTCATTTTGTTCTTGATTTTCTGAAATATTTTTATTTTTTGAAAAATTTAAATAATAAATACTGATTAAAAATACAGCGATAAGAATAAAAATAATAACTAACCATAAAAATTTCTTTTTCATTCATTTTATTTTGCCACAAAAATATCTGTCCAAGATGGCAAGTTCGGCGCTTTTCCTGAATTTATCATTTCTCTCCATTTTTTATCAGTTAATCTATCTGATAAAGGCCAAGGAAACTCATAATAAGAATAAACCCCTCCGCTAGCAATTTTTAATTTCCCAGCAATTGGAATTGCAACATAAATTGAGAATATTTTACCTGTACCTACCTCTAAAGCTTTTCCGTTTGGGTCAGTGGCAACATCGGCAATAATTGCTGCCGAATTTTCTTCTAAGTATTGACGTTCATTATTTGTTTCTTTAAACGCAGGCTCATCTTTATTAATTTCTAGCCAAAAATGTTCTAATTGTCCGCCATACGAACGAATGAGTTCATATTCATCTTCTGTTAAATTTTCATTATTTAATTCTTTTTCAGATATTATTTTTAAAGACATTGTTAATTGTTCCATTTTACTTAAATTTTCTTTCATATTTGAAGTTATTAAATTTCTCATTTCTAATCCTTCACGCATCATTTTTAAAAGAGAAGTAAGGCGAGCATAAACATAAGGGTTTGGTTCAACATAACCTCTATCATCTTTTTCTTCAATCTCGCCACCAGCTCCTAATTCAGCATAAACCTGTTTTGAATAAAGAATTGTATCATGTTTTAATTCTGCCCAGCTTCCTAGAAAAGTATTGAGTTCTTTTCTTGTCCAGGCATTATTTTGCATAAAAAGCGGATATCCTTCACCCTTTTTTTCAAGAAGAGGAAGAAGTTGATATAACCACCCCCAATATAAATTTTGAGTCCAATTTTCTATTGGCAAGGTTGAAATATAAGATTGCATTTTTGACATATTTTCCGAATAACAAGCATATTTATTTTCGCCTATTTCATTTAAAATGTTTTTAGCTTCATTTGATCCTAGTGTTGCTGGTATATCTAATCCTTTAGGGAGACAACGTGCTCCTCTCTCACAATTTGTTTCTTCTTGCTTGTATTCACTGCAAGTTTTTGTTTTATCTCCTACTGCTGGATAAATAAGTTTTTGAAAAATTTCAGCATCAATAGTAAATCGTTGTCCCATAAAACGAAATCCTTTTATTTCTTCTTCTCTTTCTTCTTTATTTTTAGTAATAAAAATTGGTATTGAGTTTATTTTAGGAGGTTCTAATTTTTTTGCTTCATTAATAAAAGAAGTAAATTTATCTTTATTATTTATTATATCTTGAAGTGTTGTATTTTTGCCATATATATTTTCAATTAAATCTTTAAAATCGTAATAGGTAATATCATCGCTTTTTCCAACAAAAAAATTTACTGGTTCATAAATTTTATCCCAAGATTTCTGATTATTTTCTTTATTAAGGACAAGGGTAATTAATATTGCTGATTTTATTTCGTCTTCATTTTTCATTCTAAAAGTAAGGCGGCTATACCACATCATTGATTTAAAATAAGATTTTAATTGTTCTGTTTTATCGTAGTGTCCGCGAGGAATATATTGAGAATAATCTTCTTTTAGCGCTTCTTTAAAACTTAGATTAGTTCCGATATTCATTACAGGCGATTTTTTTATATCTTGATGCGCTTCAATAAGCGCTAATTCTTGATTGACTTCGTTTTTAACAATTGATGGAATATTAATCGAAGGATCTAAGAGGATAGTTCCAACCGAAAAAAATCCAACATTTCTTTTAGCAGCATTTTCCCAATCTGTCCCTTTTAAAACATTATATTGATTTAAAGATTCAGAAAGCATATTTGCGCTAAGCTGTTTTAACTCTGCTGATAATTTTTGTTCTTCTAATTGTTTTAATGTAAAATCAAACATTAAATGATAATTATGAAGAATAGAATCAGTAGTAATAAAATTTGGCATATATACATAACGATTTCTTTCATATAACAGAAAAAATTCATCTAGTGGTGACGGTGTTACGGCAAAGCCATTTTTTGCAATTAGTTTTTTTGCCGATTCAGGGATTATTTTAATATTATAATCATTAATATTTGTAACATTGCTTAAATCTTGATTAATTGAATAAACAGGTATTTTAGGATTAATATTTACTGGTATTTCCTCATATTTTGCGAATTTAGAAGCAAAAGCAATAGAAGGATTATAAATTTCTTCTGTTGTTTTTTTAATAGCCTCTTGTCCTTTTTTAGATAAAAGAAAAAGAGAAGTTAAAATTATAATAATAATTATTATTAATATTCCCAAAATAACCCAAATATTTTTTCTTAATTTTGATTTTTGATTTGATGATATTTGAGAATTTTCTTGATCTGATTGAATAAAATTTTGATTATCCATTATTTTAATACTTCTCTGACTAAATTAATTATTATTAGTCATCGTAAGCATTTTAATTAATAATTTTAATTTTGTCTTTATTTTATGATATCATAAAATAAAGATTAATAATACAATATGTCGCCTTTATTTTTTAGGACAAAATTTAAAAAATTAGAACTGCCTTTATTTTTTCCTGATGCTACGAGAGCAGTAATTAAAACATTAGATTCTAAAGATATTAAAAATACTAAAACAAAAGGTGTTTTGGTAAATACTTATCATCTTTATAAAGACATTGGGGAAGAAACAATTAAAAAAAATAGAGGAATTAGAAATTTTATGAATTGGCAAGGGGGGTTAATTTCTGATTCAGGAGGTTTTCAGGTTTTAACTTTAGCAAAAGAAAGCAGGCAAAAAGGAAAAATTACAGATAGGGGAGTTGTTTTTTCTCCGATAACAAATAAAAAAGTTATTTTAACCCCAGAAAAATCTATTGAATTTCAAATGATAATTGAGCCGGATATGGTAATAGTGCTTGATGATTTTACTAATCCAAAAGATGATTATAAAAAAGCAAAAGAAAGCGTTGAGAGAACTGTTGAATGGGCGAAAAGGTCAAAAGAAAAATTTTTATCAATTTGCAATAAAAAAAGAATTAAAGAAAAAGAAAGACCTTATTTATTGGGAGTGGTTCAGGGAGGAAATTTTCTTGATTTAAGAGATGAATGCGTTAAAAAATTAGTTGAAATAGGCTTTGATGGTTTAGGATTTGGAGGGTGGCCAATTGATGAAAATGGAAAATTTAATTTTAAGGTTGCTGATTTAATAGCGAAAAATACTCCAAAAAATTATTTTCTTTTTGGCTTGGGAATTGGAAAACCAGAAGAAATTATTAGATGTTTTGATTTAGGATTTTCTCTTTTTGATTGTGTTTTGCCAACAAGAGATGCAAGGCATAAACGTTTATATGTTTATAATGCTCCATCGATTGAAAAAATAAATATAAGAAAAAAGAATTTTTATTCTTTTTATTTTCCGGATAAAGAAAAATATCGTTATGATAATAAGCCAATAAGTAATTCTTGTGATTGTCTTCTTTGCAAAAATTATTCAAAATCTTATCTTTTTCATCTTTTTAAAATAAAAGAAATGTCTGCTTTACGTTTAGCAACTATTCATAATCTTAGATTTTATTCAATTTTAATGGAAAAATTAAAAGGAGAAAGAAAAATCAAATTGTAAATTTAGAAAAATTGTGTTATTTTTAAAAAGTATTGGTGGCCGTAGCTCAATGGTTAGAGCTTCGCGCTGTGGCCGCGAAGGTTGCGCGTTCGAATCGCGTCGGCCACCCAAACAAAAAACTGATATTTTAAATATCAGTTTTTATTTATTTTTTTCTTCAAGTTTGACTTTTTTTATTAACTCTTTCCCTTTTCGCAAAATTTTTAATTCTATTTCTTCTCCAATTTTACATTTTTGAAGAATATCTGATAGGGGATTATCAGTTGTTATTTTTTCTCCTTTTGCTTCAAGAATAATATCAAATTCTTCAATTCCTGCTTTTTCCGATGCTGAATTTTTTATAACCGGACTTTCTCCTAATACTTCTCTTACAACCAAAGCACCATAATCAACAGGCAGTTTATTTTTCTCTGATAGATCTTTAGAAAGAATAATATATTTTATTCCAAGAAATGGAACTTTTATTCTGCCGAATTTTTTAATTTCTTCCAAGTCTTTTTTAGCGTAATTTATTGGAATGGCAAACCCAATGTTTTGAGCGCCCATTACCATTGCAGTATTAATTCCTATTACTTTTCCTTCCATATTAATTAAAGGCCCTCCGGAATTTCCAGGATTAATAGCAGCATCGGTTTGAATTAAACCTCTTAGTCTTTCTGCTTGTTTTGAAATTCCATTGCTTGCCTGAATATATCTAGATAGACCAGAAACAATGCCAGCGCTTACAGTATCATGAAATTCTCCCAAGGGATTGCCAACAGCAATAACTGTTTCTCCAATTTCAATTTGTTCTGAATCTCCTAATTCTAAATAAGGAAAATCTTCTCCTTCAATTTTTAAAATAGCAATGTCGTTGATTGGATCACGCTCTAATATTTTTGCTGAATAAGTTTTATTAGGTTCTAAAATAACACTATAATCTGCGTCAGGATCTTCTACAACATGACGAGAAGTTAAAATAAGGCCATCTTTTGATATTAAAAAAGCAGAACCTCCCCCGATTTTTATTAATTCTTTTTTTCCATCTTTAACTTTTGGCATAATTAAATCTTCGGTGCCAAAAGGAAGCATATAAAAACCTTCAATTTTAGGAAGATTTTTTGAAACAACAATTGTTATTACTGCTGGACAAACTTTTTTTACAATTTCAACTATTGGAGATTTTTCCATATTTTTATTTTAAATTTAATTAGTTTAATTTTATCATATAAATAAATTGTCAACAAGAAAAATCTTTGTTAAAATTATCTAAATTTAGCCCCTGTAGTTCAACGGATAGAACAAGAGACTCCTAAGCTCTAGATGGAGGTTCAATTCCTCCCAGGGGCACCAAACAGGATTTGTCAAATTTCCGTTCCTAACAAAAAATTTGACAAATCCTGTTTGGTGCGCTATCTTTGAAAATACGCGAATATTCTTTGAACGAAACACCTACGGCGTTTCGCAAAATCCCAAACCGTTCAGTCGGTGCGGGAAAAAAGGGGATGAAGAGAAAAAGAATTCCTATACCGCTTTCATATTTGTTTCCGAATGCACGGGAAATTTTTCTATTTTTGGTTTCAGTCGGCATATTTACATACTCTTGATTTTATTTTCTAACTATATTATTATAAAAGTATTAGGTAAGTTGATCTTTGACAACCAAAAATAGAGGTAAAAAACTATGATGAAGACTCGAAAATTCCAACGTACCAAAGAAGACTTCACCTGCGAACGGTGCGGATTTTTGGTGCACGGAAATGGCTACACGAATCACTGTCCTCAGTGTCTGTGGAGTAAGCATGTTGACGTGAATCCCGGCGACCGTCAGGAGACATGTCAAGGACTCATGGAGCCCGTAAGAGTGGATCTCAAGGGCGGAGAATATGTCATTCTCCATCGCTGTGTCTTATGTGGTTTTGAGAGGAGGAACAAGGCGGCGAAAAACGATAACTTCGACGCGATCCTGCAACTCTCAAGCCGTTAAACTAAATGGTATCAATACCAGAAAGGAGAAGTTTGATGAACGTGAAGTTAAGTTCTAGAGCGCCGTTGTCGCTGGCTCATTCTAATTGGTTGCAGTCGCAGCAGTGCGATAATTACCAGTCGGCTGGATGGCGCGAAGACGGTAAGTATGTCGAGCACGATACGATTCCTCATCTCTGTCACATTGAGATGACATACGCGTGCAACGAGAAATGCATTTTCTGCTACAACCCCGAGCGAGCGAAGCTTGGCGACCTCTCTGCGATTGATCGGCTTGTCTGTTCGGTCGCGGAGAGTCAGATTCCCCACGTGTATCTGATCGGCGGCGAGCCGACCATGTTACCTGTGGAGAAGCTCAACGAGTATATCGAGTTGCTTTCCAAACATTCGTCGGTGACTATTGTTACGAACGGTCTCCGGCAGCTCAATGGCATCTCGGACAAACTTGCCTGCTTCGGAGTTCCGATCCACGGCGCGAACGCTGAAACTCACGAGTTTCTGAATCAGACCAAGGGAAGTTTCAAGAAAACTTTAGAGACTATCAGGCACTATGTGAGCGAAGGCCACGATGTGCGGTGTATTCCGGTCCTCACCGGCTACAATTACGACCAGATGTACGATATCATTGGCATCGCGGCAAGTCTTGGCATGGAATCAATCTATGTTGATCGCTACGAGGATGGCGGTATTGGCGCAGCCAATTCCCGCGGCTACCCTCTGAAGCCGACGCGTGAGCAGTTCCATACTGCCGTGGGACAGATTATTCAGGCCAAGCATGACTTCACTATTTTCGAAGGGCGGGTTGGATTCGGCACGGCCATTCCGTACTGCTTGGACGAGCGGATGATCACCGAGAAAATCACTTCTAATTGCGGGGTCGGTACATACTTCTGCGCAATCAACCCCAGGGGCGAATTCCGGATGTGTAATCAGTCGCAACTTGTTTTCGGCATTTTGCCGAACGAACCGATTGAGGTGATTTGGAATAAGGCCGCACTCGATATTTTCCGCGATCTTTCATGGGTTGGTGAGCCGTGCAAATCATGTGAGTTGTTGCTCGATTGCACGGGCGGCTGCAAGGTCAATTTGAACTGCTCCAATAAGTTCTGCGTCGACTACGCGGTCCATGGGCTTTCCAAACCCGTCGCCGAGCTGGTGGTGCAAGTTCAACATCGCCGGTCGGTCGAAGATTACCCAGATGACTACCGGATCTTCCGGCCCAACAGATACATGAGGATCACCACACGTTATCCAGAGAAGTTTCTGGTTACCCGTTACCAGACGGTGAAGCTTGACGAGATGGCGCTTGAGATGGCGCAAGCCATTCAGAGTGATAGTGTCGTCAACGAGTGGGAGCTCGTCGCCAGATTCATCGAGCGAGTCGAGGAGTTCGAAGTTCGGCTCTTCGTGAGCAAGATGCTTCAGGTAAACGCGCTCGATCTCATCGGGGAGGTGCACTATGCCATTTCATGAGATTCACTGGGAGGTTACCAACAGGTGTAATCTCCGGTGTAAACACTGCCTGTCGATGTCTGGTCTTCCGCGCTCGGTCGAACTTACAACCAAAGAAGCAATGGCGGTACTGAAAACTTTCCATGCCGCAGGAGCTTCTAAGGTTTTTTTCACGGGTGGCGAACCGTTTATTCGCAAGGACTTTTTGATCCTGCTCGAACGGACGATAGCGCTTGGAATGCGGGCATCTGTTATCACTAATGCGACCTATCTTCGAGGCGAAATCTTTAGAACGCTTACGCAACTAGGAATCCAACTCGGGATCAGTCTCGATGGCGCTAATAAGATAACCAACGATGCGATTCGTGGCGAAGGAAGTTTCAGACAAGCCATTGAAGTTCTTGAGCAATGTCGGAATAGGGGTATTTCAACGACTCTCTACGTTACCGTTACGGCGGCAAATGTGGGACAGCTGGAATCTTTTGCCCGACTTGCGAAAGAACGGGGTTGTATAGGCATTCACTTCAGCGAAGTGACCATTGCCGGCCGCGCCACAAGTTTTTCTGACGAGCTTGCGCTTTCTGGTGAGCAGAAACGGTGTTTGCCGGAGTTGGTCGCGCAAGCGACCCATAATGTTTTCGGAGAAGAACTTTCCGAAATGGATGATCGCTGTTGGGCGAATGCCGAAACGCTCTACATGACAGCTGATGGAAACCTCTACCTGTGCAGTGAGATTTTTCAACGTCGACCTGATCTCGCGGTCGGCAACATCAGAGTATTTCCGATTAAGGAATGTCTGGAGCGAAACGCTTCGGTTTATTCCGAATATCAGAACAGGTGTTGTTGCGGCATCCGCGCAAGTAAGCATGTGGTCTTCGTTGGAAATGTCGCATCGGAGTGTGCATTCGTTTCCCAAACACGAGTGATCGAAACTCTATCACAACTCTACGATGCGCTCGATGAACTCTACCGAGGGATCGAGCAAGACTGCCATGACTGTCAGGACCCCGACTGTATGGGCTATATCTGGTTGCTCAAAAAGGAGGCGAAACAGCTGTATGATCGATGGGTCTCATTGGTGCAAGTTAATAACGGACCCACGTTCATCCATTCTTTTCCCATAGTCGCCGATGGGCAACCTGACCTTTCGGTCCGATACCCACCGTGCAGTCAGTTGTGTACTGATAATCACCGGTGTATCATCTATAATGATCGGCCGCTAGTCTGTCGTCTCTACCCGTTAGGTCTTGAGACGAAAGCGGATGGCACTATTGTGTGGGCGCTTCATAGAGATTGTCACCATATTCGAAGAATGGAGGAGCGCGGTATGCTTCCAAATTTCAAACATCGTGTCCAAAAAATCATTAACAATCTTTCGCCGGAGTTGTTGGAAGAAATTGTTGAAACCTACCGCGCGGTAGATACGATTACTTCCTTCCCTGACGGCGAGAATAACTACAGTATCTTACAGGAGGTGCGCTATGTCTAAGTGCAAGGCCGTTCTGGACGGTGATAAGATCACCGAAATTCGTGTCAAAGCCAAAGTACAAAAGAGCCAGCCGAAGGACAAGCCGGAGCCAAAAAGCTCCGATAGGTCCCAGGCGGAGCGCTCCCGCGCAACGCAGCAGTCCGAGTGAACACACAAGGACGGATGATCAAGGGAGATGCTCAACGAGTATCGCCCTCTTTTTTTCAAAAAATCGTGAAGCAAAACATTCTTTTTGATAAAATTTCCCCGTGAATTCAGGAACAAATGCGAAAGCGGTACAGGAATTCTTTTTTTCTTCATCCCCTTTTTTCCCGCATCAACCGAACGGTTTGGGATTTTGCGAAACGCCGTAGGTGTTTCGTTCAAAGAATATTCGCGTATTTTCAAAGATAGCTTCCAAATTAAAATAAAAAAACCCGCAAGAATCCATCTTGCGGGTATATATATTATTATGAGTTAAATTCCTAAAATGTTTTCAGCATTATTAATCTTTTCAATACCAGGATCTTTATAGTGCCACCACCCTACTGTTCGACTTCCGTCCTCTAATTCTATTGTTTTTGCGATACCCCATGTTTTGTTTCCATAACTTTGAAGATAGGAAAAATATTTAGATGCAAGTATATTATTTTCATCAAGAGAAATCGCTTTTTTAAAAGCAATTACTGCTTTATCAAAGTCTTCTATTTTTTCATAGGCTAATCCTAGCCCAGTATAAGCTCTTGAAAGGGCTTTAAAATCTATTTGTTGTTTCTGTCCTAATCTTATTACTTCTTTGCAATATTCAAATGCTTTTTGAATATTTCCCAAATAATAATAGGCAATGCCTAAATTTGCTAATGTCTCCATATCTTCTTCTTGTTCTAATATCTCTTCGCATAATTTTTTAGATTCAAGTCCATCCTTGTATTCTAAGCATTTTTTTACTAATTGTTTTTTAATTTCTAATTCATTATATCTTTCTTCTGCGTCTTCCCCTAATTTTTCTCCATAAATTCTTATGGTTGCTAATAATCTCATAGAGTTTTCTAAGCTATTATTTTCTAACCCTCTTTGTTTTTCTAAATTCCTTCGATTCATGGCTTTTTCCTCCTCTGTTAGAATTAAGATTTAAAGAACATTTTGCCTAAATTGTTTTAGGCTAATCATATTATAAAACAAAAATAAAAAAATACAATCTTTTTAAAACTATTTTCTAATTATTTTTTTTAATATTTTATTCAATCGAAATTTTAGTTAAGATCAAAAAAAAATCTCGATACTGAATTTTAATTTGGCTGTATGGGTGAGTTTTCCTCCTTGTTATGTATAAATTAGTGGTACCTTTTGGACAAAATCCGAATCTATTTTCAGGATAACCTTAACGCTGATTTTTAGCCCAAAGAGTAATTAAAAGATAATAGGCAAGAAAGGAAAAAAGCGCGATGAACCAGCAGAATAAAGCCGTAGTGGCAAAGTTCAGCGTTCTGAAGGGGTCCACGCTCAAGATTACGCCCATGCGTATGGCTACGCTGAAATGTGCCGGTCAGTGCACTTGTCTCTGTTGCAAATAAGTACATAAACCGAGTTGGATGGACGAATGAATATTTGTTCATCCAACTCCAACTTTACAGGAGGAAATTATGAACGAATTAGTGAGTCTGAAATCGCCCATCTCCGTGAACTTTGAGGTAACTCCTGTTTGCAATTTGGCTTGTGAGTTTTGTTTCAACGCTGAAATGGAATGCAAAAAATTAAGTCATTCTCCATTAAAACGTGTTATGTCCATTCTGGACAAGCTTGCCGAAGCCGAAGTGTTTGAAGTTCGACTGTTTGGAGGCGAATTTTTTGTGTATCCATATTGGCGAGAAGTGTTGGAATATGCTGACAAGCTGGATTTCTTCTTGTCGTTTGTGTCAAACGGCACCCAGATAAACAAGAGAATATCTCAAAAGTTAGTGGCTCACCGCGTTATCGGCGGTGCTATTTCGCTGCACGGCACAGAAGAAATTCACGAAAGCATAACTCAAGTTATCGGATCATTTAACGCGGCGGTAAACGGCATACGAGCTTGCATAGATAACGGTATCGGTATTTCCGTTCTCTATACGTTAACTCAGGCAAATCATCTTTCGGTTTTTGATACTTGTCTGTGGCTGAAAGAAAATGGCGTAGAAATAGACGAAATTAATGTTGGACGTTTGACTCCTTATGGTCGAGCTAAATCAGACTGGGAACAGGTCAAACTATCACTACGTGATTACTTGTCTGTTTTTCCTCAATTGGAAAGAATTCGCGATGAATTAGGTGTCCTTGCCAGTTTTGGAGACGCTTTTCCGTTGTGTCTACTTCCTGTCAAATATCATGATTATGTGATTGGTTGCTGGCAAGGAACCGGTTTCGGCCATATAGATCATTTAGGCAATGTGCGTTCATGTTCTATCGCCAAAGGAAGTTATGGCAATATTTTAGAGATTCCTCTAACTGAAATATGGGTTGAACGATTGGCACATTTTCGGTCCCTGAAATGGTTGCCAGCGAAATGTCAGGCATGCGATAACTTCTGCGGTGGCGGATGTTCTGCCTCGTGTTATAATGGCGGAATGTATGCGCCCGACGAATTTATCCAAGAAAAAAAAGGAGGTTAACATGGATAGCAAATTTGTACCTAAAATCAATTGCCGATTTAAAATCAGGCAAGACCTTAATGGTTTTCTCGGTTTCTTTCAAGGCAGAGGTGTTCTTACTTTTAACGAGATTGGAGCGTTTATTGTCGGACAGATGACCGGCGAAAAAAGCCTGCAAGAAATTGAGTGGGCAGTTCGGAAAGCCTTTACTGAGATAGCCGATCCTAAAGGTGAAGTTGTCGGTATCGCCAAGCAATTGGAAGAAGCGGGGTTTTTCTGACTACATAACGGCTAAAGCGAGAACTCAAAAAACTTTAGCCGTTTTATTTTTCATGATTGTAAATTATAATATAAACATGAGACTACAATTTTTATATTCAAAAAATAAAGAAAAAGAAAAACTACTGAACATTTACGATGAATATCAGTGGTTTATTGATAATGATTTTCCAATTATTTTACCTAAATTTTACGCTAAAATTTATCAAAATAATAAAAAACTTTTTGTCAAGAAATTAAACAAGGAATTAAACAAAGTTTATAATAAAGACAATTATCAATTTAAAAAAGAAATTATAAAAAACAACTGGCAAAAAATTGAAAAGAAATTTTTTAAAATTTTAAGCAGTTTTAATTTTAAAATAAAAGATAAATATTTTTGCCATATTTCATTATACGGACCCAAAGGGCAATTTAATTATCCCAACATAGTTAATTTAAGAGTGGTAAACTGTAAAGATATAAAAAATGCCAACGAAATAATCGCTCATGAAATTATTCATTTGCTGATTTACAACAAGGTTAGAAAATTAAAATTAAATTATGAACAAATTGAGGGTTTGGTTGATTTATTTTTCATTGAAACAAAGTTAAAAGATATTTTCCCAAAATACGAGATACAAAATGTTGGTGTTACCAATAAAAAATTATTTTACAACATAATAAAAATAAAAAATAGCCCCAAATAATGTTTTGCTTTGCAAAACATTATTTTAATTACACCCTATAACACGGTATCTGGCTTTGGCTTTTTGCAAAAGCCTACGTCCAAATCGTTTTCTGCCCCGTCGCCGCAGGCGGTGGGCTAAAAATCAGCATCGGAGATTTCTCTAAAATAGGTTCGGATTTTAATTAAAACTCGTTGTATATAAATTAGCGGAGGGGGTGAGATTTGAACTCACGGTAGCTTTTGACTACAATGGTTTTCGAAACCATCCCTTTAATCCACTCAGGCACCCCTCCTTTTTATTGTCCCCAAGAGGAATTGAACCTCTATCTGAAGCTCCGGAGGCTTCTGCTTTTTCCTTTAAGCTATGGGGACTTTCTTATTTTATTATACTCTAGATACTCTAATTAGTCCCGAGCAAGGAATAATTTCAATTCCTTTTTTTTGAAGTTCATCTAAAAAAAGATTAACGCCTAAGGAATCAGAAGACATATGTCCAGCAATTACTACATTTATATTTGCCATTTCTGCTTCTTTCTTATGTTCTTCAGATACATGCATTCCAACAATTGTGCCAATTCCGGCATTAGCCATTTTTTCATATAATTTTGGAGAACCCTCAGTTCCTCCGGTGATTTCTGTTAAAGCGATTTTTCCGCACCGGTTTTCAGGAGAGCCAACAAAAATTTTTGGACCAGCTCCAATTTTTATTGCTTCTTTATATTCTTCAATTTCTTTTAGAGTTTTCATTAAATCTTGAATATAAAGAAAGTTTTTATTTTCAACTTTTTCTCTTAAAAATTTAGCGGCCAAATTATCGCAAATTGTATGTAAACACATTAAATTAAATCCTAAAATTTTTGCCGCATCAACTGTTCTTTGGTGATTTGCAGAATTAACTCCTCTGGCAACTTCGCTTATTTTTTCCTTCATTAATCCTTCAGCAATATTTATAGGTACGCCGTATTGATTTAAAACATCGCATTGCAACTCCATTACATCTGATAAATGAGCGAGCGCTTTTCCCAAAGGATGATGAGATATTATTAAATCAATATCTCCGATTTCTTTTGCCATTAATATTTCTGCTGGTTCAATATCGATTCCAACAAGAATTTTTTTTATTTCTTTGTCTTTTGCTATATGTAAAATTCTTGAATCAGAGTAGGGATTTTCCAATGTTTCTGTATCAAACTCTTTTTTTTCTTCTTCTGACATCTTTTCATATTTTTCTTTTTTTCTTTCCAAAATTTTTTCTATCATTTCATTTTCCCTAAAATCAGCGTCAATCCCCATTTTTATTGCTAAATTAAAAATTTCTTTTATTGTCATAATTTTTTTATTTTTTGCTTTTTTTATTTGATTCACTCTTTTTTTTATTTTTATTATCTTTGTTTTTCTTATTTTTATTTTTTTCTGTTTCAGTCTTTATAGGATTTTCTTGATTTATTTTCTCTTTTTTCAGAAATTTTTGATATAATTCTGAAATTAATTTTTCTTGTTCTTCTATATCAAAAACACTCTTTCTGATTCGAGCTTTTTCTTTTCTAATATATTTACGAATTGATTTTGGCAATTTTTTTTCTTTCATTTTTTTAAAAATTAAAATTATAAGGTTTTTAAAAACTTATAAAGATATAGATATAATATATCCTAAAATAAGATAAAAGACAAGATTTATTCTCCTTTTATTACAGCTAGCGGTGTTAATTTCGCCACCTTTTTTGATAAACCTGCATTATGAACAACTTCTATTACTTCGTCAATATTTTTATAGGCTAATGGTGATTCTTCGGCAATTCTTCTCATAGAGCGACATTTTACAATAATTCCTTTTGATTTGAGATTTTCGATAACTTCTTCGCCAGATGTAGCTTTTAAAGATTTATGCCGTGACATTGTTCTTCCTGCTCCATGACAAGTTGAGAAAAAAGATTGCTCTCCTTTTTCTACTCCTGATAAAACATAAGATGATGTTCCCATTGAACCAGGAATTAAAACTGGCTGTCCTGTTTTTTGATATTTTGAAGGAATTTCTTGATTATAAGGAGGGAATGCTCTTGTTGATCCTTTTCTATGGACAATTACTTCTGTTTCTTTATTATTTATAATATATTTTTCTTTTTTAATAATATTATGGGCAACATCGTATAAAATTTCTAAAGATGTTGCTTTTTCTCCCAATGCTTTTTCCCATGCTTTTCTAATAAAAAAAGCAATCATTTCTCTGTTAGCCCAGGCATAATTTGCCGCTGCAGCCATTGCTCTAAAATATCTTTGACCTTCTTCTGATATAAATGGAACGCAGGCGAATTCTCTATCAGGAACTTTTATTTTGTATTTATTTTCCATAAGAGGAATAAATTCTCTTAAATAGTCAGTGCAAACTTGGTGTCCTAAACCTCTGCTTCCAGTATGAATCATAATTACAATTTGATTTTCAAACAATCCAAAATTTTGAGCAATTTCCTTATCAAAAATTTCTTCTACTTTTTGGATTTCTAAAAAATGATTACCAGATCCTAAGGTACCAACTTGATCTCTTCCTCTGTTTTTTGCTTTTTCAGAAACATACAAAGAATCTGCCCAATCAAGACATCCATTTGCCTCGCAATTTTCAATATCTTCTTTTTCTCCGTATCCCAAATTCACTATTCTTTTTGCTCCTTGCTCTAAAATTTTATTAATTTCTTCAATTGAAATTTTATTTTTTCTTCCTTGTCCTAATCCTGATGGAACTTCTTTATAAATTTCTTCTGCGATTTTTTCTAAATAAGGTTTAATTTCCTGTTCGCTATACTGAGATTTCATAAGTTTCATTCCGCAATTTATATCAAAGCCGCAAGCGCCCGGGGAAATGATGCCATTTGATATTTCAATTGCGCCGACAAAACCAATTGGTACAGAATATCCTTCATGGCAATCAGGCATTGCAATGCCTGATTTTAAAATACCAGGAAGCATTGTTCCATTTACTAATTGTTCGATTGATCTATCTTTTAAAATTTCTTCTAACATTTTTTCTGATGAGTAAACTCGAGCCGGCACATTCATCTTTTCGTTTTTGGGTATTTCCCAAAGCCAATCGTTTATTTTTATAAAATCTTTTTTTGATATCATGGTTTTATTTAATTTTTAAATATCAAATAAAATTGTTGCTTGCCATAAATTCTTTTCTTTTTGTTTTATTTCTAGATCATAATAAGTAACTGCTTTTATATCTTCATTAAATTTTTTGACTTTTCTACCGAAAATAAAAGCATTAATTTCGGTATCATTAAATTTTTTAAAATCCGTTTTAAAATATGTTTCTTTTTTTGTTTGAATGAGATAAAGTATTTCTGATAAAAAATCTACAATTAAAGTTTTAATATCAAATGATTTTATTAATATTTTTCTTTTTATAATTTTTGAGTTTTTAATTTCTGGCTGGAGATAATCATTCATTGCTAATACGGCATTTTCGAATAATTCTTCTTTTGTCTTTCCAAAAACTTTAATTTTTAAATCTGCCCTATGTTCTATAATTTTATATTTTTCCATTTAGTTGTTTTTGATTTTTTCAAATTCTTCTTTTACGATTTTTCTATCATCCCATGGAATTTTTTTACCGTTTGCTAAACACATTAAAGGTTCACATCCTTTTCCGGTTATTATTATAGTATCATTTTCTTTTGCTAATTTTATGGCGGTTTTTATTGCTTCTTTTCTGTCTAATATTTTTTGAGCTTTTTCTTTTGCTCCTTTTGCTACATCATCAATTATTTTTAAAGGGTCTTCATCATAAGGATCTTCATTTGTAATAATAATATTATCACAATATTTATAAGCAATTTCTCCCAAAACAGGCCTTTTCCATTTATCTCTTCCTCCGCCACAAGAACCTAAAACGCAAATTAATTTTGAGTCTTTATTCTTGAAATCAGATATTAAAGTTTTGTAAACTTTTTCAAGGGATACTGGTGTTATTGCATAATCAACAACAACTTTAAAAGGTTTCTCAATTACTACTTCCATTCTACCAGGAATGCCTTTAAAATTTTCAACAACTTTTTTAGAGAACTCAATGCCTATATTTTGGGAAAAAGCAATGCATATTGCCGCAAGCGCATTATAAATATTAAAATCTCCTGGAATTAAAAGATTTAAATTTAAATCTTTATTATTAATATCTCCTTGATTTAATCCAAAAGTATATTTTTTTCTTGCTGGAAATTTTAAAAAGTAATCAGCGTTTTTATCATCAATGTTTATTATGTGAATATTTTTTGTCTCTTCAAAAAGTTTCCCTTTTGCTTTTTTGTAATTTTCAAAACCTTTATGAGATTCAATATGTTCTGGGCTTAAATTTGTTAAAAGAGCAACATCAAATTTTATAAATTTATGACGATATTGTTTTATTCCTTCAGACGTTACTTCAAGCACAGCATATTTACAATTATTTTTTACTGCTTTTTTTAGAAATTTTTGCAAGGTAAATCTTCCCGGCATTGTCATTTTTAATTTATTTTCTTCTTCGTTTTCCCCGATTTTAAATTTTATTGAAGAAGCAAGAGCAACTTTTTGATTTGATTTTTTTTCTTTAAGATATTCTTCTAAGATTTTTATTGTAAGCTCTGCTGTTGTTGTTTTGCCGCTTGTTCCAGTAATTCCTATAACTATTAAATTTCTTGAAGGAAAACCATAAATTAAAGCGCCTAAAAAAGCAAGCGAAAAATGGTAAAAATTTAAAAGAAAAGGAGGAATTATTTTTTTGATTAAATTTTTCATTTTCCTAATATTTTTAAAGCTTCTTTTATCTTTTCTTCGGTATTTATATTCTGAGGAATTTTTGATAAAGCTTCTTTTATCTGATTTCGGGAGAATCCCAAATTTTTTAAAGCTTTTTCAGCTTCCTCGTCTTTTTTTTCTTCATTTTTTTGTTTTGAGATTTCTTTCATTATGCCGGAGATTTCTAAGATAATTGTTTGAGCTTTTTTCCTTCCGATACCTGGTATTCCCTCAAATGATCTTTCTCCTTTTTCTTCAATTCTTTTTTTTAATTCTTCCAATGTTTTAAAAGAAGCAATTTCTGTTGCTATTTTAGGACCTACTCCTGGAATATTGTTTACAATCTCAAAAAGATTTAATTCTTCTAAATATAGGAATCCATAAAGATCTAAAGCATTTTCTTTTACATTTAAATAACAGAAAATTTCAGCATTAGTGTTTTCGTTTAATTTTTCTAATGTTTTTTGGGAAACAAAAATTTTAAACCCGATATTATTAACATCGAGAATAATAAATTTTTCTTTTTTTAAAATAATTTTTCCTTTAAGATATGAAATCATAAAATTTTAATCAATATTTTTAAATTATAACATTTTAAAAGAAAAAATTTAAATTTTTAAAAAATAAAAAGTATATTGATATTTATTCTTTTTTATGATAAATAAGGATTATTATAATATTAAATAAAAAAATATGCCTATAACTAAATCAGCAGAAAAAGCTTTACGTCAAAGTTTAAAAAGAAGAGAGGAAAACGATGTTTATAGAAAAAAAATAAAAACTCTTTCAAAAAAGATAAAAGTTTTAATTTCTGAAAAAAAATTTGAGGAAGCAAAAAATCTTTTACCTGAAATGTATAAAACATTAGACAAAGCAGCAAAAAGGGGAGTGATAAAGAAAAATACATCTTCAAGAAAAAAATCTCGAATAGCAAAATCTTTAATAAAAAGTCAAAAAGCAAACTAAATTTCTGCTAAAAACATTTCTAAACCCGCTTCTGGTTTTATTTTTCCAGTTTTAATATCTAAATCTATCTGAAAAAGCTTCTGATAGATTTTTTTTAATTCTTCAAAAGAAAAATTTTTTGCTTGAAAATATGATTTTTGAGCAACAAAAGGATGAAGCCCGCTTTTTTTAACAATCAAACTATAATTTTGATATTTTTCAGAAAGATTTTTAACTATTAAAAGGTTTCTAAATCCAAACTCTATCATTGAAAAAAGATACAGAGGATTGTCGCCATTTTCTAAATGTTTATAAATTAATTTTATCGCTGTTTTTTTATCTTTTTGAGAAATTGCATCAATTGTTTTAAAGATATTTGTTTCAATTTTTGGTTTTATTAATAAATCTATATCTTCTGATTTTATTATATCTTTATAATTTGCTAATTTTTTAATTTCATTGTTTAATCTCCAAAGATCATTTCCAACATAAAAAATTAATTTTTCTATTTCTTTTTCTTCTATTTTTGTATTATATTTTTCAAACTCTTTTTTAATCCATTTTTTTAATTCTTTGTTTTCAAGAAGTTTAAATTCTTGGCATTTTGCGTTCTTTTTTAAAAATTTAAACAATAAATTTTTACTATCAGGAATTTCTTTTTCTAAAAATATAAAAATGTCGTCTGATTCTAATATTTTTTTTGATTCTTTTAAAAACTTTTCTTTAAATTTTTGATTTGAAAATGAGTTAATAATAACCCATAACTTTTTTTCTTTAAATATTGAGTTTTGAAAAAGATTATTTTCAAAAAAATCAAAAAAGATATCTTTATTTTCGCTATCTTTAAAATCAAGATATTTTAAATTTAATCCGCTTTTGTGGGTTTTTTTATAATTTTCAATTATTTCATTTAGTTTTTCAGAAGATCTGTATGTATCTTCTCCGTAAAGAAAAATAATCATAATTTTTAAAATAAAAATTAGTTATTCTATTATATATTAATATTTTAATTTTCAAAAATAAAAAAAGGAACAGATAATTCTGTTCCCATAATTAAAGATCTAAAATCTTTTTTCAAACTCCTTTCTTCTTTTTTCGTCCTCTAATTTTTTATCCGTTTTTTCCCCTGAAACTATTTCGATTGAGGTAGTTAGGCCCTTTTTTACCCTGATCAAAACAGGGACTTTATTGTCAATCTCAATTTTTTTTCCTTGAATAATAATCTCATTAGCGCCTACTATTTTTACCTCAATCTGTTTAGAAAAATTAGCTATAAAAATTATAGCTATCAATAAAATAATAATAGGGGCTAAAACAAACAAACATTCTTTTTTCATATCCATTCTCCTCTATTTTAAAGGTTCTTTTTATACTTTAATTATAATATAATAATATCTTTTTGTCAAGAATAAAGAAAAAATATCTTAGTAAAAAAAAGAGGGACAAGAATTAAATTCTTGTCCCATAAAATGTTTGAATAAAATTAGAATATTTTACCTACAGTATGGTGGTGAGTACGGTGGTGTAGGAGCAATAATTATTCTCCTGGGCGGTGGATTATAGGGAAGCGGTGGATTATATGGAGGCGCAGGAGCATATATTGGAGGATTTACAGGAGCGCATATGGGAGGTCCATAACGAGTTCTTGGATACCAACGTCTATCACAATCATTGTGATGGATATTAATGTTTACATATCCGTCTGGAGTCCATTTCCCTATATTAACACTTACTGCCTTTCTGTCAGCGTATGCTGGCATTGTCATCCCGACAATTATCACCATTACTAACAAAGCTAATAACATTGTCTTTTTCATAACTATAACCTCCTTTCTTAGGTTAAGTTTTCTGTTCGTTAATTAAATTGTAAGGAACTTTTATTTTTCTACTTCTATTATATCATATTATAATTTTTTGTCAAGAGAGAAACAACAACTAGTTAAACAATGTGTTTTATTAAAGCATATTCTAAGATTTCTATTATTGCTTGTCAGTTTGTTTTAATAATATCAGTGGAACTGCCTACTGTTGTTCAAACATTACCATTTGAAAATGAATCAATTATACTCTTACTTGAGCAGATGTATCTGATTTTTCATTTAAAATATTTTTTAAATTTTCCAATGAAGAGTGTCACCATTAGCATCGCATAAAATAATTCTTTCTGCACTTCCTTTAACTGCGGCTTGGAGAGTTTTGAGAGCATAATTTGATTGCTTTTAAGGCCATCAAAAAAATGTTCTGCATCGTAAAAAACGCGTTTTCCTTGAGAGCTAAAGAATTTACAGCTTTCTTCAATCATCCGAAGATTTTCCTTTAAATCAGCGCCCAAAATCTTTTCTACTTGTAGATCCCAACTTTTACCAACTAAAGTAATTATTTCAACATTAGCTAATAATAGTTCTTTTAAATTATCATCTTCTTCTGGGTTTTTTCCTTTCCTGCAGGTC
>ENA-UOYA01001324-UOYA01001324.1-activated-sludge-metagenome-genome-assembly--contig:-NODE-1324-length-26926-cov-4.305459_pt1 | contig 26926 bp, 21 predicted proteins | sample MGYA00238163_ERZ764804 | MGnify/ENA primary metagenome ERZ764804 (study PRJEB28919, sample SAMN05720223) | activated sludge metagenome | isolation source: Anaerobic digester | place: Hong Kong... | reverse complement strand
CAGATCATTGTCGATGCGTCGTATGGGAAATCACCAGAGACCGTACATCTTATTGGTCGCGCTTTCTATACGTCAGAGGGTCAGGTGACGTATGATCGGGATTGATGTTGGTGGTGCCAATCTCAAAATAGTTGATGAAAATGGTGTGCATATCCATTATTGCCCGCTGTGGAGAAATGCGCCACTACAGGAAATATTACAAGAGTATTCATCTTCAGATAATGCGGCGGTAGTAATGAGTGGGGAACTGGCAGACTGTTTTTCGTCAAAACAGGAGGGAGTTGAGTTCATCTTTCATGCTGTTAGAGAAATATTTCCTCATGCAGTTTTTTATGGAACTGATGGGCAGTTTCATACCCGCCCGGTGAGTGCACTTGCTGCGGCAAATTGGCTGGTTATGGCTGATGTCTTGCGAGATCAGTACCCTGATGCCATTCTCGTGGATATGGGCAGTACAACAACAGACATTATCCCTCTTAATGCATGGGATAAACTTGTGGGCCAGACAGATTTTCAAAGGCTTAAAAATGGTTTGCTTCTCTATTATGGGCTTATTAGGACCCCAGTGTCATCGCTCGTAAGAAGAGTGTTTCATAATGGAGACTGGATCTGGGTGAGCACCGAATATTTTGCCTGTGCGGGAGATGCGCACGTGCTCATGGGGCTAATGTCTCCTGATCTGTATACTACAGCAACCCCAGATGGATGCACGCCGAGTACAGAACATTGTATGAGACGAATGGCGAGGATGGTCTGTGCCGATAGAGAGGAGATAGGAGATGAGCTTGTGTATGCGATTGCAAGGGCATACGTGCAAGTGGAGAAAGAGATTGTCACGACGGCGGTCCAGTCCCTCATGGAGCAGTATGAATGTACTCAGATCGTGACCTGTGGTATCGGATCAAAAATGATTGCATCATGGCTCAACGCAGATGATCTCACAGAGAAAATAGGAAGATATGCAGATGCAATGCCGGCGTGGGCTGTGCGGGAGGCGGTATTACGAACCGAATGATGCTTTGTGCACTGCTCGCGGCAGGGTCACTTGTGGTCTCTTTCCTCCTCTTATCCTTTGGCATTCCCTTCTTCTTTGTGTTCCTCTTTCTGCCGCTGATCCCGTTCTTTGGGAGGGATACAAGGATCAAACGATGTCCGATCTGCGGATGGGAAACAAGTGGGGATGAACTATATTGTCCTTATGATGGTACGCCATTAGCGTGAGGTATTTTTCATCCTGCAGGTAATGTCTGCTGGCCATATTGCTGTACCCTCTTGAATATGATTGGGGATGTATGCAGACTCTCCCAATCATCTAGCGTTTTTTGACTATTTTTTCTTCTGCGGGAACCACTTTTTCTGGTTTTCTTGAGTATAACATATCGATCTGATAATTGACCAAGGTTATCGATAATGGCATCATGCGTCGTTGAAAGGATGATTACCGGAGCAATATCTCGTGCATGCGATCTGCATACGTCTGCCAGTGCCCGATGAGCATCTTCCTCCTCTAAAAGTTCCCGTGCATACTGAATAAAGAGAAGAGATGAATCATCATGTGTGACGGCCCCGAGTAGGCCACACAGACCCTCTATTTTTCTGAAATTAACCAATGGTTGTAAGTCTGGAGGAAGACTAATAAGTGGAAGTGCACCGCCAAAGAAGAGATAGGTGGTAGTACTGTGCACAGACCTGATTGGACCAGATATGAGCGCATTCTGGAGATCATGTACAGGGGCAACGTACACTGAAAATGTATTTTGATTGACTTTCATGAATTTTTCAGATCTTCCTGGCATATCATGACGTTTTTAAAAAAGGTATGTAAAGGTTATCCAAACAGGGTGAAAGTGAAAAGTTGTTCAAAAAAATTAGGCATTTGCCTTTAAAAGGTCCCGTACCTTCTCGATCTCTTTTAGTTTCTCTTCGTAATCTCCGACAATTTCGGTCTTGAGCTCTTCGAGAATATCATCAAGGGATTTTACCAGGTGATAAATCATGGTGGGTCTGCCTTTTCCTTCCCGTGCATGTCTTATATCTTTTACCCATTTTCGTTTCATGAGGTCAGAGAGAGCAATACTTACCTCAGGCTGTCTCAGATCGCAGATCCGTTCTATGTCACGCGATGTCAAGTCCTCATCCCGTATCATCAAAACCAAAACGCGGGCTGTATTTTTTTTAAGCCCTATATCCCAAAACAAATCTGCAATTTCCTCTTCCCCCTTTGAAAATTGCAGGAGTGCATTATTACCCACCATAGAGCACCTGAGTTAGATAGTACTGAATACTATATCACAGAAAAGATATAACTTCCCATTGGTGATGGTGATTAACTCCCTACTTGCATGCAAAATCGAAGCATAGATTCATTTCAACGTATCCTGTGTGATATTGCGTAGATTTTAGACGCGTGAAACACGCCGTGCAGGAATTATAAGAAATATTTTTTATATGTGTATTTCAATAATTGTTTTAGAATCAATTATGGCAGATTTACCAATTGCAGCCGTAACACGTATTGCTAAAAAGGCCGGTGCTGAGCGCGTCGGTGCCGATGCCGCAGAAATCCTGGTACAGAAAGCTGAAGAGTTCCTTGGAGATGTTGTACAAGAGGCAGTAAAGCTTGCAAATCATGCAGGGCGTAAGACAATCAAGGAAGAAGACGTTGAGATGGCTGCAGAGAGGTTCATTTAATTTTTTATTTTCTATAGCGCTTCGAAAGAGATCTCCGATTTTTCTGTTCTCACGTAAGAAGGAACAAAAAGACTCTTATGTCATTTTGTCTCATCCCTTAAAAACGCTAAGAATCCGCAAAAGGTGCATACCGTGATGCGAGGAGCCGGATTTGAACCGGCGAACCCCTACGGGATTAGGCCCTGAACCTAACGCCTTTGACCTGGCTCGGCGATCCTCGCTCAATATACTACTCGAAAGCGATCACGAACTCATACGTGCTATCAGCGTCGTTCGTGCCTATACACATTCGCGTTCCTCAATAATAAGGATTCGGAATGAATCCTTGAGGATGTTATGATTCCCGGTACCTTCGAAGTTCCCGTTCTCTTAATTCCGCTCGTTTAATCTTACCTGATAGCGTTTTTGGAAGTTCTTCTACGAATTCTATGGCTCTTGGATATTTGTACGGAGCGGTCACTTTCTTTACGTGTTTCTGGATATCACGGACCAGCTGATCAGATGGTTCAAATCCGGGTTTTAACACGATAAAGGCCTTAATAATCATCCCACGTATGGGATCAGGAGAGCCAACCACTGCAGATTCCTGAACTGACGGATGTTCTTGGAGAGCACTTTCGACCTCAAATGGCCCGATACGATATCCTGAACTTTTGATGACATCATCATCTCGTCCTACAAACCATAAATAACCGTCTTCATCCATGTATGCCTTATCACCAGTATAATAAAACCCATTTTTGAACACCTCTGCATTTGCTTCAGGATTATCAAGGTACTCAACGAAGAGCCCAACAGGGCGCGGGTTGAGAGAGATTGCGATCCTCCCTTCCATTCCTTGAGGAACTGGTTTTCCCTCTTCGTCATGAAGTTCTATCTTCCAGCCTGGAGATGGTTTTCCCATGGATCCTGGCTTGTGCTGCATGCAGGGAAACGTTGCGATACAGCAACACGTCTCGCTCTGTCCATATCCCTCATAAATCGGAAGATCTGTTTCTTCCTGCCAGATCCTGATAACTTCAGGATTTAATGGCTCTCCAGCAGATACACAGTGACGAAGCGATCTGAGGTCATACTTTGCAAGATCGGCAATGATCAACATGCGGTAGATGGTAGGAGGACAACAAAACGTAGTGATCTCATATTTCTCAATGAGAGGAAGCAATTCGGTTGCTTTGAACTTTCCTCTCGCATCATACACAAAAACACATGCCCCGATGATCCATTGGCCAAAAATTTTGCCCCACCCGCACTTTGCCCACCCCGTATCTGAGGACGTAAAGTGCAGATCATTGCTGTTTAAGTCCTGCCAGAGCCGTGCAGTTACAACATGACCAAGGGGGTGTGCATGGTTGTGGAGCACCATCTTTGGCTCACCGGTCGTTCCAGATGTAAAGTAAATGAGCATGGGATCGGAGGAATGTGTCTTTTGTGTGATTGGCATACTAATCGTAGATCTGGATACAGGGGCAGGATAAAAGAGTTCATATTGGTAGCTAATCCAGTTGGGAAGTTCGCCATCAATAAGCATCCGGTGTTTTAAGGTTGGGCAGAACCTGCAGATCTTCTCGACTTTGTCTGAATTTTCCATATCGGTGATGATAAATTCAAATTTTCCTGCATTGATCCGGTATTGCAGATCCTTTGAGGTGAGCATGGTAGGTGCTGGACAGAAAACGGCACCAAGTTTTATCAGGGCAATGACAAAAATCCACCATTCGGGTACTCGGTGGAGCATAAGCATCACCCGGTCTCCTTTCTTTATCCCATATTTTATCAGGATGTTGGCAGCCTCAACGGAGAGATTACGAAGATCTCGAAAGGTATACTTTTTCTCAAGGCCATCCTGGCTAACCCAGATCATCGCAAGTTTATTCCGATCGGTCTCTGCCCATTTATCAATGACATCAAATCCAAAATTGAAATACTCGGGGACATCTATCCTAAAGTTCTCTACAAAGTCATCGTACGATGTCATTTGATGAGGGATTTCATATTTCATTGGTATCACAGGTTACGCGTACTTCTTTAATATACCATTGAACCATCTCTCAAGAGATGAAGAAAGAGGATTTTTCCTATTTTTGATTCTATATCAGGCACGAAGGATTCATCGCCAAATTGGAAAAATTCACCATTAGTATTATGGTATGGAACACCCCATGATATCTGGAATGGTAGATAAGCGATACGATAGCCTGAAGATTGAAAATATTGTTGCATCAGGGGCTATTGCAGATTCAATAGATTTAGAGAGTATTTCAAAAAATATCGAAGGTTGTGAACTGAATACAAAGCGATTTCCAGGAGCAGTATATCGGATTGAAAAACCAAAGATTGCATCGCTCATATTTTCATCAGGAAAGGTTGTCCTGACAGGTATCAGGGATACTGAATCCCTTGAGAAAGGCCTTGAGCTCATCATGAATAAGATGAAAGACGCTGGAATACCATGTTTTGATAAACCTCGGGTTGCCATAACAAATATTGTATGTTCCTATGATATCGGGAGCAATATTAACCTGAACAAGGTTGTGATGTCGTTAAATCTTGAAAATATCGAATATGAGCCTGAACAGTTTCCAGGGCTTGTTTACCGGTTAAGTGATCCAAAAATTGTTGCCCTCCTCTTTTCATCAGGCAAGATTATTCTTACAGGAGGAAAGAACATGGATGACATACAGAGAGGTCTGAGTTTTCTTGAGCAAAAACTTGGAAACATCATGTAAACATTTATTGCCAGAACCGGTGAGTTTTTACAAAATTTCGCTCTGCCTTTAGGATCTCCCGTAATAATGCATCACCAGTTGTATGGGTTGCAAGGATTCGTGATGCAGTCTCTGGTCCAACGCCCTTTGCAGAGAGGATAAGAATGGCTTTTTTCCCGCTTGAGAGTACCATATTGGCATTTCTCATAAGTTTCTGTTCTATAGCCTTCTCTTCGGTGTTTTTTATCTTTTTATTTGCGATTGCGTAGAGTTCGGCTTCGTACGGTTTGAGAGCGGCAATGAGCCGGGCGCCACAATGACCACAGACTGGTTGTTCCGGGATCCGTGCCATCACAGTTTTGCTTTTCCACGCTCTGCAATTCATGCATACGAGTATGACCCCTTGCTGCATAAGTCGGTGCCTGAGAGCTGCAATCACTGCTTGATCAGCCGTTGGTGGTGGAATCTGATCTCGTGAAGAGGAAAAAAGGGCTGCTGCTCCGAGCATACTAGGCGGGCCAATTAGGATCTGAATCTTCCCGGCCTGAATCTCTCTAAGGATCTCAGTCGCATGTTCCAGATCCATATATCTTGAAAAAAGTTCGCGAAATGTCTCTCTCTGGATCGGTGGATGGGCAAGCAGTTCGGCCAGACGATGCAGGCTAATACGCTCATAATCCGCATCAGGATCTATGGCGCCGAACTTCTTGGAGATCTGAACGAGTTTCCACCGAAAGAGCGAGGTATTCTTCAGGGCGAGCTCGAGTATTCCCTTTACATGATCAGGCTTGACTGAGGTCAAGATCTCTTGTACATGAGTGCAGGAAATTTCCCGTGGGACTCTAAGAAGAATTCGGTAGGCATCAAGTTCAAGCCCAATGGTGGATCCAAAACGGGCCGAGAGAAGTATCGAAAGCATCCTTCCGATAGCTTCATTTGTCTGGTGACCGGCACAGATGTTTACGCAAATCCCCTCGTCGGAATATTCAAGAATGATTGTTTGGTCAGTAGGAACGAGTCCATGGTTTTTCAGTACCAGGTCAAGGAAGCCATGTGCAAAGGCTATTAATGCCGTATCATCGGTATACGCCGAAAAGTTACGTGTACGGCGCAGACTCCCAACTTCCCGTGCAATCTCAAAAGGAACTGGGATCTGTTCGCCCTCCCACGAGGGAAGTTCTCCCTCGGCATTTCGTGCAGGTTCAACCATAACTCTTCCATCTTCCAGATCCAAAACCCGCCAGAGTTGACCTCGGGCAATGAAAACCGCTCCAGTATGGAGGGAGGTAATTATAAATGATTCATCCAGTGCACCAACCGTCCTTCGTGTGACCATATCATAAATGGGAAATTTCCTCTCTTCTGGGATCATGGACAAATTTCCTGCAAGGTAACGTCGTGCTCTGCTTGTCGTAATGATCAGATTTCCTTGCCTGCGAATGAGATAATGTTCGGCCAACTGATCGATTATTGCCAAGAAGGCCTCGTACTCCTTGATACCAACCGATGACTTTGATATGATGGAAAAGATATCGTCAATGGATATCTCACCATATTCCACAGCAATTGCAGCAATCTGGTTTCCGACTACATCGCCGGCCTCGTACGAAGGCACTACCTTTTCTACGATGCCCTTTCGTGCACGGTGGGCGATCACCAGTGATTCACACACATCATCAAATCCGCTCGAAATGATTGTTCCCTGTGATATCTTTCCGATTTGGTGACCGGCACGCCCGATCCGCTGTACGAGTCTGCTGACTTCTCGTGGTGAACCAAACTGAATGACATGTTCTACATGACCAATATCAATCCCAAGTTCCATAGATGAAGTGCAGATGAGGGTCGCAATTTCGCCTCGTTTAAAACGATCTTCTGCCTCAATACGGATTTCTCGGGAAAGGGAACCATGATGGACATCAACAGATCCATCTGCATGCAGGGCATGGGCAAGTAACTCTGCCGTAGATCTGGTATTTACAAATATCAGAGTAGAATCTCCCTTTTTCGTATATTGGCGGATTGCATTCACCTGGCTTTCAAACCGTTCTCCTGTTATCTCTACTCCAATATCCAGTCTCTTTGCCACAGGGACTTCAACAATGGCACACGGGCGTTCTCCTGTGAGAAATGCAGCTATCTCGCGTGGATTTCCAACCGTTGCAGACAGACCAATACGCTGAAATTCACCAGCATATCGTGTGAGACGCTCTAGGGCAATGACAAGTTGTGCCCCCCTTTTCGTGCCTGCGAGATCATGAATCTCGTCAATGATCACGTACTTAACAGAACGAAGATGTTCTTTGAGACGCTTACCCATAAAAAGGGCTTGAACTGTTTCGGGAGTAGTAATCAAGAGATCAGGGGGATGGAGGACCTGTTTTCGCCTCTCTGCAGGGGGAGTGTCTCCATGCCTGACACCACTTAAAAGACCAAGATTCTGACTCCACCACTCCATCCGCCGTAATATGTCCCGGTTTAGTGCCCTGAGTGGCGTGATATACAGTGTCGTAAATCCCGTTCCTTGTGCGGTGAGCATACCATTGAATACCGGGATCATGGCACTTTCCGTTTTTCCCGTTCCGGTAGGTGCAATTAAAAGGAGATGTTCTCCATGAACTATCCGTGGTATGGCCTGCTTTTGAACTTCAGAGAGTTGGGAAAAACCACGTTCGCGGATCAGATCATATATTCGTCTGTCAAGCTGGTGCATGTTCATCATACGCAAGATGGGTGAGAAGATCCCCCGCATACGTTCCATCAGGGAGCAAAATCTCTGCAGTTTCAATGATCAATGAACGGGATATCGGGGAGAAGGGTGAGCGAAAAGTCTTCTCTATACCGTACCCTGTCATTTCATTACAAGAGGGGACCATCAATACCCTGGTTGATACTTCGTCATCACCTTCATCCTGAAAAATATCACTGTTGAGCTCTCCAAGAATGTAACACGGCGATTTTAAGGCAACTCCAACCTGATCAGGAAGGGATACTACGGGATGATGGTGACCGCAGAGCACCAAATGACCCTGTAGCCTGGGATCAGGGATGGTATGACCATGTAGGATGCCGATCGAGTCAACAAGGGTTCCTTCTTTCGCTCTCAGTTCTTCAGGTTTTAAGAATGCTTCGATCCCAGGGTCATGGTTTCCTGGAGTAACAAGGAAAGGCGCATGCTTTCGAAGAGAGGAAAAAAGGGTGCCAAGTTCAAAAAACTCCTGGTATGATGTCCCAGATATCCTATGTTTTACATCACCCAGAATGACCACAAGATCAGGGTCCGCTTGCTGCACCAGATCACAAATTCGTTCTATCCGCGCTTGCCCTCTGGATCTGATGTGAAAGCCAAAATTTCGCATCTCATACTCAATGCCCATGTGGATATCAGCGAGAAAGAGTATGGTTTGCTCCTCGTGTATCATCACAGCAGGACCAGACGGAAAAAAATCAATGTTCATCGGGGATATCTACAGGAGTTTAATGTATCCAGCAGCTGGCTGATAGACTTCATCATCTGCAATAAGGATTCGAAGAGTGTCATGTACACAGTCATCAGAGAGGGCTTTTCTCTTTGCATGTTTGATGATATCATCCACGCATATCCCTTTCGGTCCGGAGTGCTCCTGAATAATGGCAAGGATGGTTTGGACCGGATCAATGGGAGGTCCTGGATCTTTTATAACAGCGAGAGCCGATTGCCCAGTCTCTGCAAAGTACCTCAAATCGTTCTCATGAGTGTGATAATGGTTTTTAGCCTGCCGGATAACGAAATCTGCATCATCGCGGAAAAGATTGGTCTTCATTAATTGAAGGGCATCAAGGAGCGATTGTGCAGCGGCGATTATCCAGCCATCACGTTCCTGTCGAGTTGCGATCTGGCAGTTCTCAATGATCCACTGGATGTTATCGTCCTGTGAGTGAGCGTTTTTTTCAGGCCGGGCAATAATGTCCAGAAATGTAGGGGGGATCAGGATTTCTGGATCAAGAACGTGTAGCATGTGTTGCGTTATGGCAAAAGTGACTGCCCCTGTAGGATCAGCAATTCGAATTGTCCCTCCCGTTCGTCCCTGCTCATATGAGATCAGCGCCCCTCTCATCCAGATTTTGCGAATAGGTCGACCCATAGGCGAGATCAGGAAATAATCGGGGTCTGTTTTTTGGAGTAGGTCAATCTTTTCGATCTCGAATGAGAATGCGGGAGTATATATGGGGAGTATAGTATCTCCCTCCGATGAGTGATAAATAGGAGTACTATGAGTGCGTGTCACGTATGCTTTTTTGTTGGTGGTACTGACTGATAATGCATTGCGACTGAGATGCGCTTATCATTATAATGTACATGCGAAGGGCACGGCCAACAAGCATAGTACTGTATGCTAATCGTACCCGACAGGTTTAAGTCAGATGCCTATAATCACTGAATTTGCCCAAAAAATCAATAAAATTTTGTACAGTATTATTATCTTCTGATTGTTATCTCAAAGAAATAATATTGATATTTGAAGCGTGGAAGATATAGAGATGAGTATTATTTCACTCCAATTTACCAGAACTTTCGATATGTTTTTAATTCATTGTGAGATATACTTGCGTATACATAAACGTTCGATCGCGGGTAATTTGTATGATGGGGAATGCGAAGACTCTGTGGTGCTTCATCCTGGTTATTTTATTCATGTCAGGTACGCTGGTATCTGCTGATGAAATTGTAGATGAGGGAGCAAAAGCACTGCAGGCAAACTTGACCTCAATGCCCCTTGTTTTTATTCAGAACAATGGACAGTTTGAGGATAATGTATCGTACCAGACCCGATCAACCGACCAGGTCATTACGGTCTTTGAAGATGGAATGGAGTTTAGCCATAATCCAGGCAATAGTTCCGTGTTCATGCTCCTGAATGGATCAAATCCTGATAAGAAGATTATCGGTCTGAATCCATTGAACGGTACAGCGAACTTTTATTATGGAACAGATCCCGCTGCGTGGGTAACGGGCGTAAACATAACATCAGGGGTGCTGTATGAAGAGGTGTATCCCGGTATAGATTTTCGTATAGCTGGGACAGAAGGTATCCTGAAGAGTGAGTTCATTCTTGATCCAGGAGCAGATCCCTCGCAGATCATGCTCGTGTACCAAGGGCATACTGGCATATCGATCAATGAAACGACCGGCAACCTTGTTATTGAGACTCCTGCACGGCAGATCGTCGATGAGGCTCCATATGCGTACCAGGAGGTGAACGGTACACGAACACAAGTATCGTGCTCGTATCTCCTCGGGCCAAACGCAACGGTCAGTTTCAAACTTGGTGAATACAATGCTTCCCTTCCTCTGATCATCGACCCGGTTATGAGATATTCACTATACTTTGGAGGAGACGGGCGTGACCAGGGAAATGCCATCGCGGTTGATGACAATGGGTATGCATACTTTATTGGAACCTCATGGTCTGATCACCTGAAATACTTTAAGAATCAAGAGGCAAAGAAGGCTGAAATTTCAGCACAAGGACTTGCGCCCGGTAGTGTTCAGCCGTACTTTGGTGGTGGAGAGAAAGATGCGTTTGTGGTCAAGATCGATCCTGATGGAACAAATCTTGAGTACATTACCTACATTGGTGGGTCAGGTACCGATGAAGGGACGGGCCTTGTCATCGATAAAGACGGATACGCGTATGTCACAGGAGGGACAAGTTCGACTGACTTCCCAGTAAAAAATGCCTATCGAAGTGCAAATGCTGGAAAATATGATGCATGGATGGCAAAAATCGGCCCAACAGGTGATGAACTTGTCTTCTCGACGTACTTTGGAGGAGAAGCTGATGACTTTGGATATGGTATTGCCATTGATGACAAGAAGAATGTCTTTGTAACCGGACAAACGCAATCCTGGAACTTCCCTGTAGTGAATCGATATCAGCTCTCTCCATATGGTGGGCTGTCTGATGCCTTTATTACTAAATTTGTTCCAGAAGGAAACTCAATTGTATATTCTAACTTCATTGGCGGTTCTGCATATGATGCCGGCAGTGCCGTTGCCATTGATGCAAATGGGTATGCCTGTATCCTTGGACAGACAGAATCCCCGAATTTCCCAGTTATCAAACCATATCAAGATAAATTAAAAGGACCGTTTGATGCATTTGTCACGAAATTTGATCCTGAAGGAAAGTATCCTGCATCGTATTCGACGTACCTTGGAGGGAAAGGTTGGGAAGATGGACGTGGCATTATTGCACTTCCAGATGGGAGTTTGACTGTCGTTGGTATTACGAAGTCATCCGATTTCCCCACGGTAAACCCAATACAACCGTCCCTAAAGGGTCTTCAAGACGGGTTTATCACAACGCTGAATCCTGATGGATCTGCACTGTCGCAGTCTACGTATTTCGGTGGGTCCCTCATTGATACCATATTTGGAATTGCCCGCGATGCAGCAGGATATATTTACGTGGTGGGAACGACAAACTCACCAGATCTCCCGGTTGTCCGTGCCTATCAGTCAAAGCCAGGCGGCAGTTCGGATGTAATGATCGCCAAATTTGCCCCTGGTATTAATGCAACCCAATATGTGACCTATCTTGGAGGGTCAGGAATTGATGAAGGACGAGCAATTGCGGTTACCAGTGAGGGTGATGCATACCTGACTGGATACACAGAATCCAAGAACTTCCCGAAGGTCTGGCCATATCAGCAAAATTACGGTGATGGTGATCGTGATGCCTTTGTGGTCTCACTCTCTGAACATGACATGATTCCAGTGGTTGACTTCATCGGAGAGCCGACCGAGGGAGAGGCACCGCTTACTGTTCAGTTTACTGATAAGTCACTTGGTATCCCAACCTCATGGGCATGGGAGTTCGGCGATGGTGGAACTTCAACCGAGAAGAATCCAGTCCACGTGTATGAGAAACCAGGTGTTTATACAGTGTCCTTGACGGCCAAGAACATCGTCTCAAGCCAGAAAAAGACGAGACCAGACTACATTCATGTCTATGAACCAGTCAAACCACCAGTAGCTGATTTCTCTGCAAACCCAACTGAGGGCATGGTTCCCCTTACGGTAACTTTCACTGATCTCTCCCAAAATGATCCTGACAACTGGTCATGGGTCTTTGGTGACGGAGGGACCTCAAAAGAGAAGAATCCAGTGTACACCTATAACAATCCGGGAACGTATTCGGTAAATCTGACGGTGAGTAACCGTGCAGGCGTCTCTTCGAAAGAAAAGCCTGAACTTATCCATGCAAAGCCCGCTGTCATACCTCCGATTGCAGACTTTACTGCACATCCAACAGATGGTATGGTTCCGCTTCAGGTAACGTTCACCGACGCTTCCAAGAACAATCCAACTGCATGGAGGTGGATGTTTGGTGATGGTGGAACGTCAACCGATCAGAATCCCGTGTACACGTACACTATCCCAGGAACATACAACGTAACCTTAAACTGTAGCAACAGTGCAGGGTCAGATGAAGTTACAAAGCCAGAATTTATCCACGCAAAACCAGCCGTAATAACACCCGTAGCTAAATTCGTAGGTGAACCAAGAAATGGAACAGCTCCACTGAGAGTGACGTTTAAAGATCTCTCTGAGAACGGGCCGACAAGCTGGGAGTGGAACTTTGGAGACGGTCAGATTTCAGCTGACCAAAACCCGGTTCATGTATACGAAAAGGCTGGAAAGTACACGGTTTCATTGACGGTCAAGAATTCTGCAGGATCTGACACACTGGTAGAACAGAATTACATTACGGTCACTGAGCCGATTCTTCCACCGTGTGCTGACTTCTCAGGTGCACCGCGTGAAGGTAAGGCTCCGTTGACCGTCACGTTCCTCGATCAGTCAAAGAACAATCCAAAACAGTGGTACTGGAAATTTGGCGATGGGACAACATCAGAAGAGCGTAATCCAGTTCATACCTACGCAACAGAGGGGAAATATACCGTTGAACTTACCGTGAGTAATGAGGGTGGGGCAGATACCAAGATTGTACCAGATTATATCACCGTAACTGCTCCAGGATTCCCACCTGACGCACAGTTTAAAGGATTCCCAACCTCCGGAACTGCTCCCCTGACGGTAAGCTTTACCGATCTTTCAACCGGAAGTCCAAATAAGTGGCAATGGGACTTTGGCGATGGATCAGTATCGACCGAACAGCATCCTGAGCATACGTACTCAGCTCCAGGAGAGTATACCGTAACCCTGACCGTTGAGAATCCCTTTGGAATGTCAACTGAAGTTCGTGAAAAGTACATCAGGGTATTAGAAAAACCAGTGCCTCTCAAGGCCTCATTCATGGGAGAGCCCACATCAGGAACTGAGCCGCTTACAGTTCAGTTTACAGATCTCTCTACTGGAAATCCTGAAACCTGGATGTGGAACTTTGGTGATGATCAAACCTCAACCGAGAAGAATCCTGTCCACGTGTACACAAAAGCTGGAGTATATACCGTATTCCTTACTGTCACGAGAGGAGAAGAGCGGTCGAGTGAGATTCGGTATCAGTATATTTCCGTCCTACCTGCAGGAAAACCACCGGTTCCTGACTTTGTTGCCTCTCCGACAAGTGGTTATGCGCCACTTGATGTGCAGTTTACTGATCTCTCAACCAATAAGCCAACCGCCTGGAGATGGGACTTTGGTGACGGACAAACATCGTTTGAGCAAAACCCAGTACATCGGTATCTGACTCCTGGAAACTACACCGTGTGCCTTGAGGCATCAAATGAGTTTGGTTCAGCAGCAACCTGCAAGGAGAATCTCGTCAAGGTAACCGAAGCACCGCTTGCTCCGGCAGAGTTCTATGGTAGTGTTACCATTGATGGAAACCCGGCATGTATTGGTACCATAATCGAGGCACGGGGAAGTGGTATTGAGACAGGTATATTTGGAAACCCAGTGACAACGACCATTGAAGGTGCCTATGGAACGCCAGATCCACTTACCGTGAAAGGAACGATCAAAAACGGTGATCCGATCACCTTCTGGGTCAAAGCACCCGGTGCAAAGGACTTTGTCCAGGCAGAATGCTATGATGTGTATGCAGGGAAAGAGTGGCAGAAATCCTATCCCTACAAGGGAGGATCTAAGACTCGTCTTGATCTTCGCGTGGGAGAGGCACCGATCCCACCAATGCCAGTCCTCCCCCATGAGTTCTATGGAGAAGTAACCTCGAATGGTATGCCAATGCCAGTCGGGACTATGATCCTGGTAAAGGGTGATAATGTATTGGAGGGACACCGAGGAAATCCACTTGCCGTCACATCACCGGGGGTCTATGGATTTAATGAACTGAATAAGCTGGTGGCACAAGGAGATCTCAAAGCAGGACAACCACTTACGTTCTGGGTAATTCCACCAGGAAGTGGAGAGCCGATCATGGCAGAGGTCAGGGACGTAGATGCAGGTGGTGAATGGGCACGGTCATATCCATACTGTGAAGGAGGCCTTACCAGACTCGATATCAGGATTGATGGGGGAACTCCCCCGATCCCAGTCGTTCCTATGACCATTTCAGGGAGTGCACTTGTTGATGGGAAACCCCTCACTGCAGGTTCTCTGATCACCGCAGATGGGAAAAATGTGCGGGTTGGAATTGATGGAAATCCTGTGACTGTTGGAGATAATGGGCGCTTTGGCGATGGCAAAAAACTAACGATCCAAGGGGACATTCAAACCGGCAGCCCGATAACTTTCCTCATGTATGATGCTGCATGTGGGAACCAATATGTTGCAGAGATTAAGGATCCACAAAGTGGGGCATGGGTTTCGTCGATTCCATTCAAACCTGGAGCTGACATGGAACTTGAGATCAGATCCAGCTCCATCATACCAGCCGAGAAGAAGCAAAATGATACGCCTGTGATTACTGCATCTGTCCCTGAAAGTGGACAGGGACAGGCTCAATAAATCTAATTTTTACTTCATCATCTCGTTTTTTAAATATCAGATTTTGTGTAAATTTTCCATGATTCATTTCATACGCTTCAAATAGAACCTGAACTAAAAAAACATATGGATAACCCATCAAAGCCACTCCAAACAAGTTATATTTCGATTATAATTGCCATCTCCCTTGCAACATTCATGGCATCCCTGGATGGAACCATTGTAAATATTGCTCTTCCAACGATATCTGAAGTATTTTCCCTCTCATCTGGCTCAGTCTCTTGGGTAGCAACCATATATCTGCTGGTAATGGCAGGATGCGTCCTCATTTTTGGAAAGATTTCAGATATGATCGGGTATAAAAAGATCTTTTTAGCCGGTTTTATTATTTTCACACTCGGGTCTTTTACCTGTGGTTTTCTTCCAGATCTGACTGGTTCGTTTCTTACTCTTATCGGCTCACGTGCCTTTCAGGGAGTTGGTGGAGCTATGATTACCGCGATCGCTCCTGCCATGGTGACCGCATTCATTTCGGCGGATATGAGAGGAAAGGCAATGGGCATTATTATGATCATGGCCGGTCTTGCTACTGCGATCGGTCCAACGGTAGGAGGATTCTTAACACAGTACCTCTCTTGGCACTGGATATTTTATATCAATGTTCCGATTGGAATAATAGCAATAATTCATGCTTCGCATGTAATTCCGGTTCAAAAATCCTGCGGCGGCCTGGACAAATTTGATAAGACCGGTGCATCTCTCATATGTCTGGGCCTGGTTTTTTTGCTCTATGGCTTTTCTGAAGGAACAACTCTGGGATGGACGTCTCCAATAATTATCAGTTCTTTTGGAATTGCATTTATTCTTCTTCTCATGTTCGCAAGGCATGAACTCCGAATACAAAATCCAATTCTTGAGATTCGTTTATTTCATGAAAAAACATTCTTGCTCATTAATATCATCCCAGTGCTGGTTTTTTTTAGTTTTTCAGGAATTAGTTATTTGCTTCCCTTTTACCTGGAGTATGTCGCTGGATATTCTGCATCACAAGCCGGCCTAATTCTGACCGCTCTGTCCTTTGCAATGATGGTGGCAGGAATAGTTGCAGGAATGCTTTATAATCGTCTGGGAGGAAGGATCCTTTCAATTATCGCAGCGGTCATCTTAACTGCTGGATACTTTTTCATCACGCATCTCCGGGTCGACACTCCTACAGTTTTTATAACGCTTTGTCTGTTATGCATTGGGTTAGGCTTAGGTCTCATTATCAGTCCGGTTTTTAATATGATCATGACATCTGCCCCGAGAAAGTATCAGGGAATGGTATCTTCTCTTACGAGCCTTGAACGTTTTGCTCCGATGACCATTGGCATTGCGATATACAATGTTATCTTTGTGCAGGGCATGAGGACAATTGCAACGTATTATGATGTTACACAGAATGCGCCAAAAGTTATTCAGTTAAAAGTACTGACTGCTGGATTTGATCTGACGTTTTTCCTATCCTTTATTATTGGCATTCTTATTCTTATCTGCACGGTAATAGCGCGATACAAGATTCACCCGGATTATCTCGATTCAGAGATGGATGAGGCATCTGCGGCGTTTTTATAAGAAGAAGGGGAGAGGTAAAGATCGGAGGAGGACATTAAAAATTAAAATTTAGAAAAAAATTCAGGAAATCGGAATGGTATGTGCTTGCTCTTTTACTTTTGGTTCCTTTTTTGGGATTTTTAGCTCTAATATCCCATCTTTCATCGAACCTTCTGCCTTGTCAGCATATACCTCTTCAGGGAATTGGATTTCACGCCTCCAAGCGGTGCAATATCGTTCTCGATGGAGATAATTTTTGTCAGATTTTTCGTTATACGACTCTTTTTGTGCTTTTATAGTAAGGCGACCATTCATTATCTGAACTTCAACATCATCCTTTGTCATTCCAGGAAGTTCAACCTGGACTTTGAAATGATCACCTTCGTCTATAAGATCAAGAGGTGCATACATCTCTCGTCCGTACTCCATGATATCCCTTGGTAGGAATTCAAAGGGGAAATACGGCCTCATCAGATTGTCAAACGATCTTCGAAATTCTTCAAATATGGAATCGAAGTCGTCCATAAACCCTGTTCGGTGCCCCCTCATAACACGGGACGAACCTGGTGCTGAGGGTGTAATCTCTGTTCCTTTATCTCTTTTAAACAGACTCATACGTTATCCCTCCTATACGAACCTTAAGTTAGTCTTTTAAAATATTTAAATATTACTATCCCTTGGAGTATGTCTTGCAAGTGTGTTACGGATCTCTTCAAAGAATGTTCCCCGATTCAGCACCTCTACCTCTTCTTTTCTGATTGCACCATACCGCAGTAACATAAGGAGCGAGATAAAGAGGATAGAGACTGCAAAAATTGTGAGCGGGTCGACCTCAAGGATACCATGCAGAATAATCTCGCGAAGCATGGAAACGATTCCAACCTCAATCATGATATCAACCGCAATCCGGTGTTCTCGTATGTAGATGATTAAGAGTCGATATATTTCAACAAGCACCAGGATATAGATAAGTTCAGAAGCTACATACTGAAACTCAAAAGGTCCGGCTAAGGCCAAATACATCGAAAGAAGCGTCTTGACCATGAGGGCAAATAATAATCCACAGGTACCAATGATAATGATATCTTGTATATTCTCAAGCAATCGTCTGAAAAGATCATGAATCCGGTTATATGACCCATTGGACATGATCTGCTCACCTCACGATGTTGTATTTTATCATGATGTACTACATATTTATCCTTTTGTAAGGTAACCTTTACAATTGCTTCGGACATCTCCTGACACACATCGATCCCGGGTGTCCGGTTTACATTCAGGAGTATTCAGATTCATGAACGCAGAAATTCAATCCGTTACTAATCAAGCAAAAGAATGTGCAGATCTTCTAATTCCGCTCGAAGATGAGATACATCAGGTTATAGCTGGTCAAAAAAAGATACTTGAGCGCCTTATCATTGCACTCATAGCAGACGGGCATGTTCTCCTTGAAGGAGTTCCAGGTATTGCCAAAACATTAATGATAAAGACTCTTGCCCAATGTATCGACGCACGATTTTGTCGAATACAATTCACTCCAGATCTCCTCCCTGCTGATATTACGGGCACGAAAATCTACAATCAACAGGATTGCACCTTTCAAACCGTAAAAGGACCAGTATTCACTCAGTTTCTTCTTGCTGATGAGATCAACCGTGCTCCCCCAAAGGTTCAGTCCGCACTCCTTGAGGCAATGCAAGAGCGGCAAGTTACCATCCAAGGGGAGACATACAGTCTTCCAGACCCCTTTTTTGTGCTTGCAACAGAAAACCCCATTGAACATGAAGGGACCTATCCCCTTCCTGAAGCTCAGATGGATCGGTTCATGTTTAAAGTTCTGATGGGATATCCATCAAAAAGCGATGAACTTGTTATCTTGGATCGGTTTACCGAGGGGATACGGTACCAGCCACGATCAGTCATCACTGCATCAGAGATTAAAAAAATCCAACGTGTGGTTCCGACCATTTATGCAGACATGGAGATTAAAAAATATGTCACAACACTTGTTGATGCAACCAGGAATCCACATGAGTATCAGATCCCGCTTGCGTCGTACATCAGGTACGGGGCCTCTCCACGAGCCACGATCTACCTGATGCTTGGAGCAAAAGCCCATGCACTCCTGAAAGGCAGGGGATATGTGATCCCTGACGATGTCAAAGCAATCGCTCACGATGTCCTTCGACACCGGATACTGCTTTCGTATCTTGCTGAAGCTGAAGAAATAACCGTTGATTCGATCATTGACCAGATCATCAGAACAATTCCAATTCCCTGAACAGGTGAAAAATGCCGGATATTGAATCGTATTCGGATTTAATCCAGAAAACCCGGCTTATTGACATCCTGACAAAGGCACGGGTAACAGGTCAGCAAGCAGGCGTTCATATATCACTATTCAAGGGGCAGGGTGTTGAATTTTCAGACATTCGAGAATACATCCCCGGTGATGATATACGGGCCATTGACTGGAAGATAACAGCACGGTACGGGATTGCCTATATCAAAGAATTTGTCGAAGAACGTGACCATACCATCTACCTGATCGCTGATGTATCCAGTTCTGGTTCATTTGGTCAGACAAGTTCAAAATTTAGCACACTTCTCTCCATTCTGGCAACCATTGCATTATCAGCGGTTCACTATCATGACCGAGTGGGGCTTGTAATGGTCTCTGACAAGGTCGAGAGATTTATCCCGGCCAGGAGTGGGAGGAATCATGTCATCCACCTCATTCAATCGATTATCACCCATCGCACCGATGCAGGTGGTTCAGATATACGTCCTGCACTCTCCCTGATTGTACAACGGGTGAGGAGATCGTCAACAGTCATTATTTTATCAGATTTTTTTATTCCGAATTGTTCAAAGGAGATATCTCTTCTAAAGCGGCATCATGACGTGCTCGCAGTGCAAATCACGGATCCCCGGGAAGACGAACTACCTGATGTTGGATTTATTGAACTTGAAGATGCAGAATCAGGAGAACAAATCTTGGTTGATACATCTGATCCTGCCATTCGGGACGCATACAAAAGAACAATGACTCATCACTATCAGGAACTATCGCTCATGATGAAAAAGAACCGGATTCCTTTTGTACATCTAAGAACTGGCGATAATTGTGTCCCCATACTGGAAAATCTCATGAAAGCGCGCCCAGGAGGTGAGTTATGATATGACCGGATTTTACCATCCTGAATGGTTAATAGCACTCATTATTCTTCCCTCTCTGTATTATTATTATGATTACCAGACGAAAAGAAAAAAACAAGAAGCAATAGTCTTTTCACACATTGGGTTTTTGAAAAGTGCCCTTCATGGCAGTTCGCAATCTGCACGGCCTCGCAATCTTCTCCTCATAACCCTCGCGGCAGTAGGGTGCATCATCATCGGACTTGCAGATCCCCATATTCCCTTAGAGCAAACCAAGGAAGGTGTCAATGTTGTGTTGGTACTTGATGTATCGGGAAGTATGCAAGCAACAGATTATCAACCCACACGGCTAGAATCAGCCAAACATTCAGCAGAAATCTTGCTTCGCTCATTGGATCCGAAAGATTATGCTGGGATCGTTACCTTTGAATCAGGGGCGAGCAGTGCTGCATATCTCTCTCCTGACAAAGAGCGGGTGATCAAAAAACTCCATGCGATAGAGCCTAAAGAAGGGGCAACTGCGATCGGTGATGGCCTTGCACTGGGTATTGATATGGCAGAATCCATACCAAACCGAAAAAAAGTAGTCATCTTGCTTTCTGATGGTGTCAACAATGCCGGTGTTATCCCTCCTGAACAAGCAACTGGATTTGCAAGGGAGAAGGGAATCCAGGTATTTACGATAGGTATGGGTTCAGAAAGCCCAGTTGTCCTTGGATATGACTGGTTTGGAAATCCCCAGTATGCGACCCTTGATGAACAACTTTTGCAATCCATCGCCACGGCAACTGATGGGCAGTATTATAAATCCGTAGATGACCGGACCTTGTCAGAGATTTATAAAAATCTTAACAAGGAGATCGCGCGTGAGAAAGAGGATACCAGTATCAGGGATTGGTTCTTTGTTGTTGCACTGATTCTGATGGTAGGAGAAGTACTGCTTCGCTATGGACGCAGGAGGATTATTCAATGAATATAAAGATTATGTTCGTGCTCATAACCGGATGCCTTCTCATATCCGGCTTTCATGTTATTGCAGATGATATATCCATGTCATCAGACCAACCTGAGTATTATTTTCAAGTTGGAACTGATGCACGGGTCCCGTTCACCATAACCAGCTCATTTCAAAACACTGTGGCTGGAACACTCCAATATAGTCTTACCAGGCACCAGAATGATGGTGGATTTTCCATATCCCAGACCAGTACGCAATCTCAGTCATTTCCGGTTGCCCCAGGAACATCGCACCATGCACTTACTCTTACATCGGAGACTGAAACCGACTATGATCTCTCGCTCATGCTCCTGTATGCCGATAAAGGAAAAGATTATGCAGTCGTCTTACCTCAATTATCAGTTCATTTTGTTTCTGATCCGAAAAATCACCCCGTTCAACAGAACACTGTTCGTTCCACCACATCTGAAGCAACGAAAACTCCTGCCTCCTCGCAGATAGATCCACTCGCAGAGATGGAAAAACAGATGAAGGAGATGGAAGAAGAACAGCAAAACCTTATGCAAAATTTCCTCCCCCAAAGCATGAGCGGCATGAGCTCAGGCTCTTTATCGCCATCTCAAAATCCATCACAGGCATTACAGAATAATCAGATGTCTGCCTCATCTTCAGCACTCCAACAACAGATGATGGAGGAAAGTCGGCAAAATGACGAGAATAAACGAAAACTTGCCGACAAACTTGAAAAAGACTCGCTCATCCGCGAGCAGGCATCTGAACTTCGCTCCGCTGGATATAATCAGACATCGGGACGCATTACCATGACTGGCCCTGATAGCGGTGAGATATCCGCAACCTTCCAAAATGCGGCCGGTGATGAGATCTCGGTGACGGGAAAGGCGAAAAATGGAACAATGGCATCACTTAATGCCAAAAAGAGTGGTGAAATCCCTGTTTCTCCTCTCCTCCAGTCAAATACCACATGGAATACCATCCAAGAACAACTCAAGAATAATTCATACATCCCCCAATCAGGAACGGTGAGCAGAACATCACATGAGACAAAGATTGAGCAGCAGTATCAAAGTCCAGATGGGCGGAATGCAACTCTCTCTGCACGGATCGTAAATGGGACGGTGCAGGAAGTGCTTTTCAAAGAGGATAATGAATTCCCACTCCTTTGGTTTATTGGGATACTGCTCCTCATTCTCCTCATAGTGCTTTGTGCAAGCGTCGCATACTGGTATCTCTCTACACGATCGAAAAAGAATGCAGGCAATGCTCACGAAGTTCCTAAGCAAATCCAGGATGTCGGAGAAATAGTATCCAAGATGCTCGAGTGTGCAGAGCAGTCGTATTGTTCCGGAGCAAAGAAGGATGGATACAGCATGCTCGCCCAGGCACTCCGGACACATATATCCCATACCTATAGAAAGGGCGATGCACTTACCAGTGATGAAATTATCGCAGATGCAGCCAGTTTCCACCATCCTAAAGAAAAGGATGTTGTTGGTGTACTTGAGGGGTGCTCACTTGTTGAGTATGCAAAAGAAGAACCACAGGATGAACAATTTTTTAATTTCCTCTCAAAAGTCAAGGAAATAATTCAGGATGATAAAACCAGGTAGGTTTGGGATCAATACATCCTCATATTTGTACGATGCACATGTAATCGTATGAATACTTCTTTTGGCGATGAAACAATCTGCCAGATATGCGGAAAACCTGCCATTGGTCTTGAGATTCTGGGATGCTGCAAGGCCGTTGTCTGCTTTGATCATGCCAGTCCAACACTTCGCAAACTGGCTCGTGGCCGCAGATATGAATGTGGTGTCTGTTACTACTACCGATATTGAGAAAAGAGGACGTCTACTTATCCTTCGAGGAAGCATATGCAGGATGAACAAAAAGAACTGATCCTCCTCCTGACAATTACCCTTGGGATCGCAATCTTTGGTTTTATGTTCTACTCATTTGGTCAGACTCTCTTTGCTCCTGATCTTTTGGTACGATCCTATGATGCATCATTTTCCTGGAATGGCACACTTGAGGAGTCATATACCTATCAGGTGGGGGCATCAGATCAGTACCGAAGTCTAAACAGAAAGTATGAGAGCCCAGTATTTCAAAATGAACAGAACGGAGCATATGTTCGGTTTCTTTCGATAAAACCACCTTCTGGAACGATTGGGTATGTAAAAGATGCCAATGGAGCGGTCATCATAACCAGTGATGACGAGCGAGTACAGGCTCTCATCGCTGAACGGGCAGGAAAAAATGAAGCAGGTGCAATCAATCCAGATTACTACCGTTCCGGAACATACTCAGTCTCATACGTGTGGGACATTGTCCCTCCTATAGAACGGGGATATGATGGAGATCATCTCAACATCGATCTTGCAACGAACCATATTCCCTATGAGTCTGTCAGAATCGAGATCCCAGCAAAGGGTGTCTCTGCTTTGTATCCCCATCCTGCTGATCTTGTCGTAACTAAATCTGGGGATTCTTACCTTCTTACCGGTTCAGTCGCCGAAGACATCCCCCTGGGATTTGAAGTACTGATCGAACCGTCAGTCACGCGTGCACTCGAGGGACAGGTCAGAGTTATTTCGGGATCGGTCAGGGAGATGACTCAAGAGGCAAATCCATGGTATCTTCCCCTGGTAAATCCCCTCTACCGGTTCATTTCACTCATCTCCACTCTTGTCCTCCTCCTCACTCCGCTTATCCTGCTCGGCATCTGGTACCGATATGGTCGGGAACGATCCTATACCGTCCCGGATCATCTGAGTTTTGTTCCTGATCCGACACTCAAACCATGGCTCGTCTCTCTCATTTTTTCTGGAGATCCTGGTAAATTCCCTGAAGAGGGACTACATGCGACCCTGATTGATCTTCACCGTCGGGGGGTTATTGTCATCGAACAACCAACAGAAAAGACCTTCACGATTCGTGTTGTCAAGCATGAAACCGATGATCCATACGAGGAACAGGTTATTCGAATCCTCGCTCTCCTCTCCACGCATGGAGTTGTAACAAGTGAGATGTTCTCTAAACTGGCAGCTGATGCCAATGCGAATGAATCCATCAGACACCAACTGGTGCAGTACCAAAAATCATTTCGTGATTTGCCATCATCCCTTCAGGATCGTATGCTCGCAACCTATATCCGAGATGGTCATTCATATCTTATCCCTCTCCTCGCCGGTGCAATAGGACTCTTCTTTCTCTCCCTGGTTCTTATCATCGTCGGTCCAGAAGATCGGTTTATTCTTATTCAGGCCGTATACAATTCATCGCTGATCGCACTCCAGGTCATCATCGCGCTCTTATTTCCTGTATCCCTCTTTGGAACCTGGAAAGGTGATTCATACCAGGATCGCCTCAAATGGGAATCGTTTCGGCACTTCCTCTCTGATTCAGTGATGATCCAGCGATATTCGCCTAAGGATCTCTCGATTTGGGGCGATTGGATGGTCTATGGGACTGCTCTCGGGGTTGGTGACCACGTGTCAAACGTCCTCAGAACTTTACAGATTCAGGTCCCTGATCTCCCTTCAGGCGGATGGTTTGCTCCGGCTTTGTTCCATACTGGCTTTTCTCCGATGCTTGCCTACACTCCTCCATCCTCAGGGGCTGGGGGTTTTAGTGGAGGAGGAGGTTTTGGCGGTGGCGGCGGTTTTGGTGGTGGAGGTGCTGGGGGGTGGTAAGAAACACCTATCTGCAGGTGCAGCCAATAATATACGGAATTTTTGAGGAAATACTGTGCGAGAGGTAACCAGCAGTTTTACACCCAGGGAAATTGAAGCCTCTGTCCAGAAATTCTGGGCGGAACAGAAGATTTATGCCAGGGTACAGGAGCAGAACCGGGATGGAAAAACATGGTTTTTTGTCGATGGCCCTCCCTACACCACCGGCCATATTCACCTCGGAACAGCCTGGAATAAGATCCTCAAAGACAGCATACTTCGTTTCAAACGGATGCATGGACTTCGGGTCATCGATCGTGCTGGGTATGACATGCATGGACTTCCTATTGAAGTGAGAGTAGAACACGAACTCGGCTTTGAGAATAAGAAGGATATCGAGAGATATGGCATACAAGCCTTCATAGAGCGGTGCAAATCATTTGCTCTCCATCACAAGGAGATCATGTCTGAGCAGTTCAAAGCACTTGGCGTGTGGATGAACTTTGATGATCCGTACCAAACCATTGCACCAGAATATATTGAGGCTGCATGGTGGACATTACAGCAGGCAGACAAAAAAGGTCTCCTTGAACGAGGTCACCGAGTCGTTAACTGGTGCCCGAGGTGTGAAACTGCGATCGCAGACTCAGAAGTGGAATACTGGGATGAACAGGACCCCTCAATCTTTGTAAAATTTCCAATCCGAGGAGCAGATAATGAATTCCTCGTCATTTGGACTACAACACCATGGACCCTGCCAGCCAATGTCGCCGTTGCCGTCGATAAGGATTTTATATATGCACGAGTAGAAGCGATAAAAGGCGGAAAAAAAGAAATTCTCTGGATTGCCAAAGATCTTATCGAACCGGTCCTAAAAAAGGGCAAGTATCAAGATTACTCCATTTTGTCAGAGAAACCTGGTGCTGAACTTGTTGGAACGGTGTATGATTCTCCCTTACGGCATCTCATCCCTCGCCAGAATGCGATTGTTCACACGGTGGTGACTGCAGGGTTTGTCGAGCTTGACAATACCGGCATGGTGCATATTGCCCCAGGTCATGGGTGGGATGATTACCTCCTTGGGGTTGAAAAGGGCCTTGAGGTGTTCTGTCCGGTTGATGGTTCTGGGCATTATACTGATGATGGTGGAGCATATGCCGGTCAGTTTGTCCGGGATGCAAATGAGCAGATCCTCACTGATCTTGGAGAGCACCTCCTTGCACGACAGAAGATCACTCACCGGTATGGACACTGCTGGCGGTGTAAAACAGCTATCATATACCGAGCGACTGAACAATGGTTCATATCCGTGCCAAAGATGAAAGAACGAATGCTTGCCGAGATCAAGGCGACCACCTGGTACCCAGATTGGGCTGGAAGTGCTCGGTTTTATGACTTTGTCTCTGATGCTCGTGACTGGTGCATATCCCGCCAGCGGTACTGGGGGATTCCAATACCAGTATGGCAATGTTCTGCATGTCATGCGTACCGTGTATTTGGGACCGTTGCAGAGCTGAATGAGGCAGCTGGAAGTACGATTACTGATCCACATCGGCCGTATGTGGATGAAATCATGGTTCCCTGTTCCTGTGGCGGAAGCATGAGGCGGGTTGAGGATATCTTTGATGTCTGGTTTGACTCCGCGATGGCATCCTGGGCCACATTAGGCTTTCCCCGCAGTGATGCTCTCTTTCATGAGATGTGGCCGGCTGACTTTATCACTGAGGGGCAGGACCAGACACGGGGATGGTTTTATTCCCAGCTTGGAGCATCAACCATCGCATTTAATCGTTCACCATATAAAAGCGTCCTCATGCACGGGTTTGCCTTAGATGCAGATGGCCGCAAGATGAGCAAGAGCCTTGGCAATGTTGTCACGCCAGAGGAAATAATCCAAAAGTATGGAGTAGATGTTCTTCGGCTTTATATTCTCTCATCCAATGCGCCATGGGAAGATCTCAAGTTTAACTGGGAGGGCGTGTCCACCGTAAACCGGACGATGAATATCCTGTGGAATGTATATCGGTTCCCCCTGCCGTACATGATTCTTGATGGGTTTACCCCAGCACAGACAGCAGACGGACGATATGACGATGACTATATCGTCCACGTATACCGAGAGATGCCCGAGATTGACCGGTGGATAATCTCACGGATTAATTCTATCGCTCGGCAGGTTTCTGCTGATATGAATGAATATCAACTGCACAGAGTCACCAGGCTCCTTATG
>ENA-UOYA01001320-UOYA01001320.1-activated-sludge-metagenome-genome-assembly--contig:-NODE-1320-length-26987-cov-4.367741_pt1 | contig 26987 bp, 23 predicted proteins | sample MGYA00238163_ERZ764804 | MGnify/ENA primary metagenome ERZ764804 (study PRJEB28919, sample SAMN05720223) | activated sludge metagenome | isolation source: Anaerobic digester | place: Hong Kong... | reverse complement strand
GGTCGCTCGCGGGATTCCCACCACCACCGCGGTGGGAATCCCGCGAGCGACCTCCTCTGCGTGGCTGGGCCCCGAGATAACGGCGAAACGCCGGAGGGCTTCAGCTCCCCACAGGTCACGCACCACCTCGCTCATCCGGAGATGGGTTTTGATCTCCAGCCCCTTGGCGGTATTAATGATCAGGGCATCGTCCCGCAAGAGGTTTTCGATCCGCACCAGCATCCCCCTCACGGCCTGCGAGGGAACTGATATTACAACAAACCTGGAGCTGCTCAGAGCGTACACCAGATCAGGTGTAACCTCGATATCATTTGGGATCTGAATCTGCGGCAGGAAGCGGTGATTAACACGCTCTCGCGCCACATCCTTGATTCCGTCCTCCACTCTCCCCCACAGAACAATCTCATGACCCTGCCTCCCCAACATCACTGCCAGGGCCGTTCCCCAACTGCCGGCCCCCAGGATGGTAATCCGGCTCATGTCAGGCCTTCTCCCCGATCCGGGGTTCGGTCCCGTTCCGTAAGCGGTTGATGTTGTCCCTGTGCCGGTAAGTGACCAGGAGCGCCAGGAAGAGGGTGAGAGTGATCACAAAAGGCTGGTGGGGATAAAGGAAAATGGTAAGAAAAGGAACCAGTACGGCGGCAGTAATTGAGCCCACCGAAACCATGCGGAAAATTATGATGGAGGCCACAAAGGCCAGAAAGAGCCAGCCCAGGACTGCGGGAGTCAGGAGCAGGAGTGCTCCCGCTGAAGTCGCGACCCCTTTTCCTCCTTTGAATTTGAGAAACACCGGGTAACAGTGGCCCACCACCGCCGCCAGGGGACAAAGAAGCAGCAACACGCCACCCCCGGCCTGCAGAGCAATCCAAGCCGCCACGACGCCTTTTAAAATATCACCCACCGCGGACAGGAGCGCATAACCGATCCCCATGGTCCGCAAGACATTGGTGGCACCAACATTCCCGCTGCCACGCTGTCTGATATCCACCCGTCCGAACTGGCGGCTGATTATGTAAGAGAAAGGTATTGATCCAATCAGGTAGCAGAGGATCACCAGCAAGAATTCCCTCATCACATCACTCCTTGCTCTCCCGCCTGCGCAGCACGAAACCGATGGGCGATCCCTCAAACCCGAACGATTGTCGTAGTGTATTTTCCAGGTACCGGAGATAAGAAAAATGCATCAGTTCGGTATCATTGACAAATAAGACAAAGGTCGGAGGCCCGGTCTTGACCTGCGTGGCGTAATAGATCTTGAGTTTCTTTTTGCCTGCTCCCGGGGGCGGGTTGAGCAGCATGGCTTCGTTGATCAAACGGTTCAAATCGGCGGTCTGCACCTTGCGGTGATGGTGATCCGCCACAAAATCAACCAGTTCCAGAATCTTGGGCACCCGCTTGCCGGTTAAGGCCGAGACGTAAAGGATGGGGGCATAGGCCAGGAATTTAAGGTCGTCGCGGATCTCCTTGTCGTAGGCGGTCATGCTTTTTCCATCCTTGGCGACCAGGTCCCATTTGTTGACCACGATTATGGAGGCCCGGCCCCGTTCATGGATGTAACCCGCGATCCTTTGATCCTGTTCGGTCACTCCCTGGGTGGCGTCAATCACAATCAGGACGACATCAGCCCGTTCCGCCGCCTTTAAGGCCCTGATAACGCTGTATTTCTCAGTGGCACCAGATATCTTGGTCTTCTTCCTTATCCCCGCCGTATCCACCAGGATATAGTCGTTTCCCCCGTAAACGAACGGCGTGTCGATCGCATCCCGGGTAGTCCCAGGTATGTCGCTGACTATTACCCGTTCCTCGCCCAGAATGGCATTGACCAGGGAGGATTTGCCCACATTGGGGCGTCCGACTACGGCTATCCGGGTGCACAGCCCCTCCGCTTCCGGTTCCTCGGGATCAGGGAAAAAGGAAACAAGTTGGTCCAGCAAGTCATTGGTGTTCAGACCGTGCGCGGCTGAAATCGGTATGGGCTCGGCCAGTCCCAAGGCGAAGAACTCATAGAACTGCGGCTGACTGCGGAAGTCTTCCACCTTGTTGGCCGCCAGCACCACCGGCTTGCCGCTCCGCCGCAGGATCTCGGCTATGACCTCATCCTCCCGGGTCAGGCCCTCCCTGGCGTCAACCACCATGATTATGACATCAGCCTCGTCGATGGCCAACTCCGCCTGTTTTCGCACCTGGGTCGCCAGGACATCCTCGTCAGCGGAGACCAGACCCCCGGTATCGATGATGATAAACCCCCGACCCTCCCATTCCGACTGTTCGTAGATGCGGTCCCGGGTTATCCCGGGAATATCTTCTACAATCGCCTTTCTCATTCCTGCCAAGCGGTTAAAAAGGGTAGACTTGCCTACATTGGGACGGCCCACGATGGCCACTACCGGTTTTGACATGCAGCACTCTCCTCCCGCACTCCCAGCGATGGCCGCCGCAATGCGGCCTCCAAAAGAGAACTGGGATTTGGTTTAACCACTTCTATCATAGCACCCGTTTCCGACTGCAGCTCGAACACAGTCATATCATCCAGCAGGGTGCAGCCGTCATCCCGCAACATGGTATCAGGCATCAGTATTCGGGCACCCACAAATTTCCTGCCCAGGGCCTGCGCAATATCCCGTCCGGTCAGGAGTCCGGTCACGGTCACTCCGCCCCCGAAATAACGGTTGACAACCGGGATTATGTCCAGATCGATCCCTACGGCCTTCATCATCCGCGTTGCCCGCTCAAACACGGGAACGGCCGACAGGCCGCAGATCACATGGACAGGCAGGCCCGACGGTTTGACCGGATCCAGCCCCGTCAAGATCTGATCAAGGTCATCCAAAAAATCTGTCGCCAGCCCGATTCCGTTTTCGATCTGCGGGTAATCATCGTAATATTCGGGCGAGGGGAAATCCCGCCCGGCTTTGACGTAGAACTCGTCCGCCAGATAAACCATGCCGACCCCTAGCTCCCGCCGAAACCTGTCTTGCCAGGCATCGACCTTTTTGATTAAATCAACGGCGATTGCTTCTGTAACCGGGTTCAAATGCGGCAGCCCGGCCCGAAAACTGGTCATGCCCACCGGCACAATCCCCACCGACCTGACTGAGGGCCAAAAAGACCGCAGGTCTTCAACCGTCCGGTTTAGGCATTCTCCGTCATTGATGCCGGGACAGAGAACCACCTGAGCGTGAACCTCAATCTCATGCTCCATCAATCTTTTCAGATCGCGCATCAGGTTTCGGGCCTTGTCGGAACCAAACATCCGGGACCTCACCTCAGGATCGGTGGCATGAACCGAAACATAGAGGGGACTGAGCCTCATGTCCAGAATCTTGCCCCAGTCGCGCCGGTTTAGATTGGTCAGGCTGATGAAGTTCCCGTAGAGAAAAGACAGCCGGTAATCGTCATCCTTGAGATAGAGGCTTTTTCTCATGCCCGGCGGCAACTGGTCCACAAAGCAGAAGAGGCAGCGGTTGACACACGACCTTATGCGGTCGAATACCACCTGATCAAAAATGATGCCCAGGCTTTCCCCGCAGTCCTTCTCCACCTCCAGCTCCCACCTCTCGCCGTCGGCTTTGACCAGCTCGACCCGGAGAAGATCATCATCGGCCAGGAAGCTATAATCCAAAATATCTTTTACCGGGTGACCATTGATCGACAACAACCGGTCTCCCGGTGCAATCCCCAATTCATGTGCTATACTTCCAGGTTCTATTCCGGAAACAACGGCGCCCTTCAATGCCTAGATTCAGCCTCCGCTACAGGATATGCTCCATTATCCTGTAAACGACGACGCCGGTCAAGCACCCGGGGCCATGCTGCAAGGATTCATCTCCTTTCGTAACCTGGTAACGTGCCGGGTGAGGGCCGATACCTGTCTTTGGATGAGTGGAAACTCCCGGGTCAATACGTAATTGGAGATCAGGCGGTTGATTCGGCTTCCCATTCCCCCGGGCAACCAGCTGGCCTTGGAAGCAGCCCAAATATCCAGTTCGCCCGGGATCCTTATCTCTTGCAGCAGTAGCTCTCCCTCCTCAATTCCCAGGATACGAACAAAGTCATGAATAGCCCTGGATCCCACATCTATTAGCCGCCCCAAGCCCAGCGTGTACACCTGATTGCCGTGCGGATCATTTCCAATTTCAAGCGGATACCCACTATTATCAAGAGACATTTCGCAATATCCACCCAGCCGGGCAAAGTCTGGAGCGTTAATTGTGCCCAGATACACGTGGGCCGCAACCAGGGGGTGATGCACCGCCGTGGTCCCCACTAGGATAATCTTCATTTTCTCCTCCCCCCGGGATCGTCTTCAGCCTGGTTTGCCGCACCAGGTCCGCCAAGGCCGGGAAGGCCAGACGGGTACCCCAGATCAGGATCGCCCGGCCCGGAAAAGTAAGTCCCCACCTCCGGGAGAGATACCCTCCCAGCATCATCAGGATGTTCACATACGGCATGGTATTGGTAACCACGATTTCCCGCTCCATGCCTAGGAGCTCTGCCAATCCTATAAATATCCGGTTCATCCTGCGCCCCAGGTTTTTTTTGCCCAGGACATAAACCTGGTGCCCGTCCTGCGTCTGTCCCATATAACGGATCACCCCGTAAATCTCGCCCGGTGTCTTATCGAAATACGGAACTTTCATTAATTCCTCGGCCGTGGGAAGGCGATCGGTTGATAAAAGTCCCAGGTGAATGGCGGCCGCCGTAACCGAGGAGTGTGAGCCGCCGAAGCAGTGATAAATTATTTTCATGACCAGGCCTCAAAGCTTTAGAATAGGAAGCCGGTTCCAACCATTTTGGTGATTGAAACCGGCGGTCGAAGGTCGGGTTAATCGGAGTTATTGACTTTGCGAATCACTTGGCTTTGCTTTTGTTCAGCGCGATGTAGGCCCCGTAGATGACGGCCACCGCCACCAGGATCCAGATCAGGGAGGACCAGTCGCTGCGCTGGCTTCCCTTGGCGGACACGTTAGTCAAAGGATTTCCGCCCATGTTTCCGGGGGTTTCAACCCCGAACACATCGGGCACCGCATCGGCAAACAGCTGCACTCCTTCTTCTGCCTGAGTCTTGCTGTTGGTGTGGGCCCCGACTTCCACCAGCAAGGCTCGTGGCGTCAGATCCTGGTTGTAGTTACCCTTGCCGATGAAGATTCCAGCTGAAAGCCCGGGATGCTCCTGATCCAGGTGAGCCTTGACGCGCTTGGCAAACTGCAGGTTGGCGGACATGTGAGGATTTTGACGGCCCACCACCAGCTTTACTTTGGTCACCTTTTTACTTTCAACCGTGGTTGCGTAAACATCGGGTGGGGTTGAATCACGGTGAACATCTATCAATCCCACCGCACCCTCCCGCAAAAGCCTGGACGCAGTACGGCGCGAACGATTGTAGGCATTTACATCATGGGGATTATGCGAAGTCTTGTCCAGGATGGCGTTAACGCCCAAAGAGGACAACCGGTCGCGCAAAGACTGCCCTACCTGGTAGATGCCTCCACGCCCGTTGATGCTGTCCGTTCCGTCAGAGGGAACGTAGGACTCGTCGCTGTGAGTGGAGTAGATCCCGATGGTGCCCCGATTACGGGCTATGACCGGGGTGAGACCCCACAAGCCGGAGGTTTTGGGAGTGCTCTTTTTAACTGCCGGCATCTTCTCCTTTCCCACCAAGACGCATTGGCATATGTCTCCCGTCACCTTCGAGACCTTGAATCTTCGGTTATCGGGAGTTATGAACTCGTCATCCTCGTACACCGGCAGTCCAGTCTTGGTCAAAACCCGGCCCGACTCGTCCACCAGAGTGAAGTGTCCCCCGTCAGTCCTCTCCATCTCAAAAGCAGCCAGGGCCATGCCTGAACTGAGGCAGCAGATGGCAGCAACTAAGACCAATAACAGAATCAGCCTTCTAGTCATTGTTATCATTCCTTTCCGGCACAGGTTTACGGGCAGGCTCCGGTTCCGGTTCACGCAGATTCTTGACCAGGTCATCCGGCCGCCCTTCCACCCGGGGTCCACCTTGCACTCGTTCCAGGATCTCGCCTACCCCTTCCGCCAGCAACACTGCCAGGATACCGGAAAGAACCAGGGCATCAAAGGCCCCGCCCCCACCCAGATTGACGGTTCCCGGTGTGCCGGTGCGCAAGAGCCAGATATAATGCCCGATATCAAGGGCGAAAACCCCCATCACCGCCGCAAAAAACGAGCCCCGGCGCGACCGCCCGGCGATGTACCCTGCGATACCGGCCACCAGGGGATAGATGTAGATGGGGTCGATAAAGATCTGTTCCGGTTCCGCTCCCAGTACCCGTCCCGCGAGGAAAAGTGCGGCAGCCGTGACCCCGGCAGCCACGATGGCCCGAATCCACTCGTAGGTCCTCCCAGCCCCGGCCAGGACATAGATTGCCAGAACGATCGGGATCACCCCACCCAGGTTAATCGTGAGGCGACCAGTCACAGGTATATCGATGAAGCTGCCAATTATTATGGCCGCTATCACCCCCAGCGCGGCCCGGTCGCTCAGGCGCAAACGGTCCAAAACCCGGTGACCGATCCCGAAATAAATAAGAATGGAGACCACCAACAGCACAATCATCCCCAACGGATATTGAAGCAAGTTCATCTTCCTTTCCAGTTTGCAGTGTGATGGGATTAGAGTTCCCTGCAAGGTTCTTTATAATGCAAGCCGCGGCTGCAAATGGCGTTACCCAACCCACGCACGTCATGAATTAATATTTTAGTCTCTTACTCTCTGGCTTTAACCGAGATATTCCAGCGACTTGCAGAAGGACCGGTGACCCCGTGGCAACCGGAAACAGCAGACACGGCAATTGTCCGCGATCTACATTGGGAGCTCTATCAGGTATAATGGGGACAGAAAAGGTGCGGTACGGAACGAAAGGCCATTTGATAAGGAGAGATACTGATGGACGCCAACCAATACAGCCGGACTGCAGTTATAACCGTTTGTTATCGAGCTTAATGGCTTGCTCTGATGCGTAATCGTACAGGACATTTGTATTGCCCGGCTAAAGGATTATCCATTCTTACTGACGAATCAATTCTAATTGAAAAAATCTGGAGGCAATTATTCTTTTGATTGAAAAGCAATTTGATATCCCCTTCCTAGCAAATTTGTCTCTGCGGGAAAAGCAGATTCAGCAAAACTACCGGCCGATAATCGGAGTTCACAAGTGGTTTGCCCGCCGCCCGGGCACTTTGTTTCGGGGCCTTTTACTGGCCGAGTTCGGTTCGGGAAACCTGCAGGACCTCTACTACAAGTCCAACAGTCTTGCCGGTATTACAGTGGCAGACCCTTTTATGGGTGGGGGTACACCAGTCTTGGAAGCCAACCGGTTGGATTGTAATGTTATTGGCTGTGATATTAACCCTATGGCTTACTGGATTGTCCAGCGAGAGCTGGCAACCCTAGACCCGCAGGAGTATAGGCTGGCGGCCAATGATTTAATCAATGAACTAAAACTTAAGATCGGGGCCTACTATAATACTCGTTGTTCCATTTGTGGTAGTGAGGGCGTTCCGGTCAAATATTTTCTTTGGGTGAAAACCTGGGAATGTCGTGATTGCGGCCAAGTTTTTGACCTATTTCCCGGTTATATCTTAGCCACCAATCAGCGTCATCCACACTATGTGCTGATATGCAGTAAATGTGGAGATTTGAATGAGGTGGATGATTATCGTAATCCAGGTCCATGTCGCTATTGCCATGAACAGTTGAACGCCTATGGACCAGCCAGGGGAAATCGCTGCACTTGCCCCCATTGCGGTGAAGTGAATCGCTATCCCCAGCCTAACCGAGGAGTTCCCAAACACCGTATGGTAGCGCTGGAATACTACTGCCCTTACTGCAAAAAAGAACACAAGGGACGTTTTTATAAAAAACCGGATTTGGATGACCTGCTGCTTTTCCGTCTGGTGGAAGAAAAATGGGCCCAAAGCTATAGCGAGTTTGTTCCCAAAGAAGAGATCCCGACTGGAGACGAAACTAACAGGCTCCATCGCTGGGGATATAGACGGTATCATGAATTATTCAATCCCCGGCAATTAATGGGTTTGGATTTAAGCTGTCGTATAATATCTTCCTTGCCAGAAGGCGAGATAAGAGCCGCCCTGGCCACCAATCTTTCTGACCTATTGCGTTACCAAAATATGCTTTGCCGATACGATAACAGCGCTCTTAAATCCTTGGATATTTTTTCGGTTCACGGTTTTCCCGTCGGGTTAATACAGTGTGAATCAAACCTGCTTGGCATAGTCGATGAAAGCCGGGGAATTAATGTAGGCAGCGGCGGTTGGACAAATATTGTGGACAAATATGCCCGGGCCAAGGAATACTGTCGCCATCCATTCGAAATCAAACACTTGAATAAGAGTAAGATACAGGTTCCTATTCCGGGAGAATGGATTGGAAGCGATGAAGCAAACGGATCAAGCCAAAAAGGTAGAACTGTACACCTGTATTGCGGTAGTTCCACTGATTTGAAGCTGCCACCTGACTCCCTGGACGCTGTTTTCACCGACCCACCTTACTTCGGCAATGTGCAATATGCCGAGTTGATGGATTTTTGCTATATGTGGTTACGCCGATTAGCAGGTAAGGTTCCCGGTTTCCAACGGGCGTCGACCCGGGATAGGGATGAATTAACCGGCAATACGACAATGGACAGGGGTTTGATACATTTCTTAGAAGGAATCTCCCGAGTCTTTCAAAATATGGCCTTGTCTTTGAAACCAGGGGCACCTCTTGTGTTCACCTATCACCACAATGATATCAACGCTTATATTCCATTGGCTGTAGCTCTGTTAGATGCAGGATTGGTCTGCACAGCTTCCTTGCCCTGTCCAGGTGAAATGGGCGCCTCAATTCATATCAATGGAACCGGTTCTTCCATTATGGATACGGTTTTTGTGTGCCGTTCCACGGGCCGCGTTCCACGGCGCTCCATTGTTTCCACTCCTGAAGAGATCGCCGCTCTGGTCCGCTTGGACTTGATGAAATTGGAAGCCGGAGGGGTGAGGTATTCTCAAGGAGACATCAGGTGTATCACCTACGGACACCTCATACGGCTGGCGGTATGGCATTTACGCAAGGAATGGCCAAAGAATGAGGATGCTGACACCAGGATGGCGAAGATTGCCAAAGAGATCGAAAAAGCGGGAGGATGGGCAGGAGTAAAAGAGCATCTGTTGTCGAGCATTTCGACGCCGGAAAAACAAGAATGGGCGGCACTGGAGAATAGTGGGGAATATGGGGGAGAAGAATATGAAATTACCTTTTGAAGTTGAATTTGAGGAAATGGTCAAGAATATAGAGCATTACATTTCGGCTGTGTTCTCTTTGTTAGCATCTGATTTTATGGCAATGCCCAGGGGAAAGGGCTTTATCGAGTTTTCGGTTTTTGAACAGGGCTACGAAAAGTTAAAACATGTAACCCAGGGGTTTAGCGATATGAATCCTGAAAAAGTAATGCAAGTCGTAAAAGAAACACCTCTAGTTCTGATAGTATTACGAAGCATACTTGGGTTTACACCACCCGAATGGGCTTATATTGCCACCCAGAGATCGGGAATAGAAGTCAGTCAAGGCTTTGCCAGAAGCCTGGATAGGAATATCAGACTGAATCCCTTCAAGCCGTTGTCACAAAGCGAACTGACAGTCATTGGTAACAACGGCCTGCGAGGCTATCAGCACGCCTTCTCCTGAAACTGAAAAAGATAAAATACACCGTTTAGATAAGGCTGATACCAAAAACGGTCTGGCTGGCCTGAGAAACCTTGTCGTCTTAGGGATTCCCTATTCAATGCTTCTGTACGAGCGTTTTTTAGGACGCCCTTTTGCCGGGCATCGGGATTCAGTATCTGATCTTGTAGGAGATAGCCTGGAATCGGCTATTGAGGAATTACTGACACGATCAGGAATAAGTTTTCGAAAGACCAAACGAGCCGAAAAAATACCTGGGTTTGACCAGACTCCTGATTTTATTATTCCGAACGAGTTCAACCCCCGGGTGGTAATTGAGGCCATAATTACCGAAGACGATGGTACAGCCCGGGATAAGGTTACGCGCATTCAGCATTTAGGTGAGCTGAGCTCTTCCGCCAGCAATGGTAACACCGGGTTTGAGGTGATTGCCTGCATTGGCGGAAGAGGGTTTGGTGTGCGCCGGGAGGACATGAGAAAACTGCTTTTGGCCACTCGGGGAAAGGTATTTACACTGCAAACTCTGGAGCGAATGGTTGAATGCACGAGGCTATCTGAGTTCAGGACTTCCGAGAGGTAACAGCCTCTAGTTGAGGCCAAAATTATCTCCGCTATATCGTTTGCCTTATCGCTGTATCCCTTCTGGCCCAAAGGGCTACATCGATTCCTCTCGCCGTCAGCCACTCGGCGGTTGGCCCACCGATCACCAGGGGTCGACGATGCAAATCCGCGAGATCCCTGGCGCCGGTCATCAACATGGCTGATTTCAGGTGATACTGGAATCTTTGCATCTCATCATCCAGGGCACCCATACCCCGGTTCGTCCAGGTTTTCAAAAACTGACCGGCCATCCCTACCAGATTGGCACCCAGGGCCAGGGCTTTGGCCGCGGTCAGGCCGCTCCTGATGCCGCCTGTGGCTACGATCACCATGGGCCAATACAGGGACGTGAGTTCGGCTATACTGGCGGCGGTGGGAATCCCCCACGAGGCAAATTCATCCGCCAAAAGCCCTGATCTCGCCTGCTCAATGGAGATGAAGTTGGTGCCGCCTCGCCCACCGACGTCGAAGAACCTCACTCCGCCGGCAAACAGCTGCTGTGCGGTCTCCCGGGAAATCCCGAAACCCACTTCCTTAGCAATTACAGGCACCGGAGAGAGTTGTACGATTTCTGCGATATTATCCAGCAGGCCTCTGAACTTGCGGTCACCCTCCTTCATCGCCAGTTCTTGCGGAACATTCAGGTGCAGCTGGAGACCGTTGGCCTCGATCATTTCGACCGCTTTGAAGGCCAGCCGCGGTTCGGCGTTGGCGGCGACATTGGCCAGTATGATGCCTTTCGGGTTAACCTTCCGCACGATCTTGAAACTGGAGGCCAGTTGTTTGTTCTCCAGGGCTATGGTCTGAGACCCCACGGCAAGGCCGATATTGAACCTGGCCGCCAGTTCGGAAATATCACGGTTAAAAGCCAAGGCTTCGTCGATACCTCCGGTCATGGCGTTGATTATCAGGGGCAGGGACAACTCCCGGCCCAGAAAGGTTACTCGGGTGTCAATTTCGTCCAGGTCAACCTCGGGTACGGAGTTGTGAACCAGCTGAATGTCCTCGAAGCCGTTGGTAAAGGGGTGATCATTCAGCCGCCGCGCGATATTCAGGTGTTCAAGTTTGCGCCGGGATCTTATACAATCACCTTCTTAATCAAGCCTTCCGCAAGCAGGAGATCCTCGCGGCTGTTTACGTTAAAGAAAAGTATGGCCGGGTCCCCGAATCGCTTGATCACAGACTCATCGAGGTAGAGAATATCCAGTTGGTCATAGATAGCGCTGATCTTGAGCCGGTTGGCCAAAAGCGATGTTTCAATCACCGGCAGGCAGCGTTTGGAGTACGCTGCGAACAGGGGCTGAAAGAATAAGCCGATGCGGGGAACCACGCCTTCCCGCTCCCCAATTCGGCTGATCATGTATTGGCCCAATTCCATGCTTAAAAACGGCATATCGCAGGGCACGGTCAAAACCAGGTCATGAGTGGCACAGGATAAGCCGGTGTGAATCCCGGAAAGAGGTCCCTTGCCGGGCAGGATATCAGTTACGATCCGCACGTTGCCGCCCTCGTAAGCGGAATACGTATGGGGATCGTTGGTGACCACCAACACCTCATCAAAGGCTTGCGTAACCTTGCCCAGGATGTTCTCAATCAGTTTTTCACCGCGCACCTCGGCAAAGGCTTTGTTGCTGCGCATCCGGGAACTGCGCCCACCGGCTAGAACAATACAAGAAGCCTTCAAATCATCACCTCATGCCATAGCCTTCTGCTTACTATTAAGTACGACGGAGTTCTTCTCCGTTAATCATGGCTGCGTTCACTGGCTACACTCATTTTCGCCATGCCGCGCCCTGACCCCTTACCTGATGCGGGATCAGATCGTTCTAACCCGCCTCAACATGCCAAAAGGTATTATATCGAAAAAAAAGCTGCCACCCGGCAGCTATTAGAGGCCTCACCCCATGCCAGCGTTGCCGCATCCGCCGCATCCAGGAAGCCCCGGGTTGTTGACGGGAGCGGAGGTCTTGCTCCCTCCCGCGGTAAAGAACGGGGACAGCAGCTGAATAACGCGCGGATGACCGCATTTCTCGCATTTAACCTTGGATTTCTCTTCATTGGAAACCCGCAGGTTAAACTGATGACCGCATTTTTCGCATTTGAAGTCGAAAAACGGCAAGAGAGTTTCCCTCCTTCATGTTTCACACATTTATATAATATACCTATTATCCTTCCTGGTTCTCCAGGTATGCGGCAACGGTTTCCTTGTCCGCCTCCAGCAAAGCTTCCTTGATACTCAGTCCTATTCTCTTAGCCTCCGCATCAATGGCGATGACCTTGGCCCGGACCTGCTGTCCAACCTTCACCACATCTTCGGTCTTGCCAACCCTTTTCTCCGCCAGCTGGGAGATATGAACCAGTCCGTCAATGCCGGGCTCCAGCTCGATGAAGGCTCCAAACTGCGCCAAGCGGACCACCGTCCCGCTTACAATATCGCCCACCGACAATTTCTCGGTTATCTTCTGCCAGGGGCTCGGCAGCACCTTTTTCCGGCTGAGCGATACCCGACCGGTTTCCCGGTCCACTCCCAGGATGTAGACTTCTATCTCCTGTCCTTCCGTCAACACATCCTCGGGACGAGCCACCCGGGCATGGTCGATCTCGGAAACATGCAGCAGCCCTTCGAATCCTCCCAGATCAATAAAAGCCCCATAATCGGTCAATCTCTTGACCACGCCTTTTCTGATCTGACCTTCGGCGATTTCATCCCAGAACTGCCGCTTCCGGTTCTCCTTCTCCTTCTCAATCAGGCGGGAGCGGGAAAGGACCACCTGGGAACCTCTTCTTTTATTACGGTTGAACTCCAAGATCTCAAAGTCCAATTCCTGTCCCACGTATTTTTCCAGATCGCGCACAAAACCATCCTCCACCTGAGAAGCGGGCAGGAATCCGGTGACGCCCACATCCACCAGGAGCCCTCCCTTGACGGTTTTGATTACGGTCCCCTTGACGGTATCGCCTTCATTGGCGGCTCGCTCCAGGGCATCGAGCGCCCGTTCCTGATCAACCCTGCGCTTGGAAACCAGTATGGTGCCGTCGTCATCCCAGCGCAAAACCATAACGTCTATCTCGTCACCCACCGCGACTACCTCGCCGGCGGTCTTGATATCCTGGTTCGACAGTTCCCTCAACGGAATAATGCCTTCCGACTTGCCTCCGACATCAACCATCACTTCGTCCTGACCCACCTGGATTACTATCCCCTTGAGGATGGTGCCTCTCTCCACTTCCTTCATGGATTCGGCCATTTCCGCCTCCAGCTCGGCAAAGGTCACTTCCTGGTTACCGCTGGTGATTGTAGTTTGGTCATTTTGTGCTGCATTGCTCTCCAGCTCCGACATCCAAATCAATACCTCCTTAATAAGCCAATCTGGTGTGGAAGCACCCGCAGTAACACCTACGCTTTCCTTGCCTTCGAACCATTCACGCCTTAACTCCGCCACGGTCTCTATCTGATAGGTAGTAACCCTGCTTTCACAGATTTTAACCAGGGATTTGGTGTTGGAACTGCTGCGATCCCCGACTACTACCATTACGTCGACGTGATCCGCCAGCTGAAGGGCCGCTTCCTGCCGCCTCAAGCTGGCCTTACATACGGTGTTGAAACTCCTGATCTCTCGCGCATGCGAGATCAGTTCTTTTGCTACCTGCTGGTACTCCGATTCCCTTATTGTGGTCTGACATATTACCGACAACTTGTTATATGAAGGTAGCATGGCGGCTTCTTCCGGCAAACGGACCACGATGGTCGACTCGCCTGCCCAGCCCACGATCCCTTTAACTTCCGGGTGGTCCCTGTCACCAACAATGACCAGCTGGTAACCATCTTCCACCAACTGACGGGCCAGTCCCTGAATTTTTTTGACCGTGGGGCAGGTGGCGTCAACCAGTCTAAGCCGTCGGGCTTGTATCTCGGACAAAACCTCAGGCGATACCCCGTGCGAGCGAATCAATACACCGCTGCCTTCATTTATCTTAGCGATATCCGATTCGCACATTACTCCCTTGCCCTTTAAAAAATCAGCGACCTCCTGGTTATGCACCAGAGGTCCCAATGTGTACCAGGGCCCGGATTCGGCTGACGCCTGCAATGCCAGGTCTACTGCCCTTTTTACCCCATAACAAAATCCGGCATTGTCAGCCAGATATACATGCAAGACTTCCACCTCGCATAGACTAAATATATTTTCTCACCCTGATGCCAAAAATCCTGCCTCAGCAGGATCTAAGCATCGAGATTTTATCCATGATATCCCTGCTAACTTCTTCCAACACAGAGGTCGACAGTTTAGCCCCGTAGTATTCCTCATATCTTATCGGCTCCCCTATCCTCACCAAAACCGGAGAAATCCAGGCCCAGGGGAAAAACTTCCGGGTGCCGATGCAGGCCACTGGAATTACCGGAGCCTCCGCTTTTAAGGCCAACATGGCAATCCCATGTTGTGGCTTGGAGATTTCTCCGGTCTTGCTGCGGGTCCCTTCGGGAAAGATCCCCAAGACTTCTTCCTGCTGCAGGAGATCCAGACCCATCTTCAAAGCCTTCCGGTCAGGAACCCCCCGTTTAACCGGGAAGGCATTGAGCTTGCGCAGGAAACGGGCGATGAGAACATGTTCGAACAATTCTTCCTTGGCCATGTAATGGATCTTGCGGTCTATAAAAGCAGCCACCACCACCGGGTCCCAGAAACTTACATGGTTGGCGGCTAAAATCACCGCTCCCTTTGCGGGGAAATTCTCCTTACCCTCCACCTTAACCCGACCTATCCAAAAGAGAATCGCGACCAGGTTCTTTAAAAAAGAATAAAGCAAAATTACCCCTCCCTGACGAAGCATGGCGTCGATTCTTTCGCCTGCGCCTCCCTGATGATGCTGAGAACCTTCTTGACCGCCGTCTCACAATCAATATCGCTGGTATCAATGACTATTGCATCGGGGGTGATCATCAGAGGACCGACCTTGCGGTTCATGTCACGCTGGTCCCTCTCCTCAATCTCCTGTTTAAGCTGAGCCGGATCCACCTGGTATCCTTGCTCCGACAGCTCCTTGCACCTTCTCCTGGTGCGGACATCCAGGGACGCGGTAAGAAAAAACTTGAATTCAGCATCCGGCAGAACAGAATGGGTAATATCACGCCCATCCATAACCACATCATGGCGCAGAGCGATGGCCCGCTGCTGTTCGACCATGACCCGCCTCACCCCGTCGTCGGCTGCCACCAATGAAACCATGCGGGAAACCTCGGGAGTACGTATCAACTCGGTGACATCCTGTCCGTCACAAAATACCCGCTGTCCCCGATCCCCTTCCCGCAGGTCGACCACGGTAGCCTCGGCCAGGCGAAGCAACTCCCTAGAGTCGGTCAGATCAACTCCCGAGTTGAGTGCCTTCCAGGTCAAGGCCCGGTACATGGCACCGGTATCTATATATAGAATGCCTAATAATTCAGCAACGCGCCGGGCGACGGTGCTCTTGCCCGCCCCGGCCGGCCCGTCTATGGCAATTTTCAATGCAGTAGACTCCGTTAGGTTGATATCTTCATCATTTTAGCACATTAGTGAGGTTCTTTAGCAACACCCGGACATAGAAACACCCGGGGCTTAAATGGCGGCTATAATCGGCAGGACAGGAGTCATTATTACCTCTCCCGCGGTTAGGAAGGCGATTTTAACAGGCGAGTTAAGTCCTCTTGAAATCCGGGATAGGAGACAGACACGCTGTCAAAGCCCTCAACCGTAACCGGTGAATCGGCAACCAGACCGGCTATGGCTGAGGACATGGCCATGCGGTGATCCCCGCCCGAGGAAACCCGTGCATTCCCCGGGATATGTCCGGTTCCGTGCACCACGAAGCCATCTTCATTTTCTTCCACCGCCACGCCCATCAATCTTAAGGAATTGACAATCATGGCAATCCGGTCCGATTCTTTGGCCCGCAGTTCGGAAGCGTCTTTAACCGTCGAAACCCCCGAAGTCATGGCCATAGCAACTGCCAAAACGGGAATCTCATCAATTAGGGCCGGAATTATTTCACCTTTTATCTCCACCGGTCTGAGATCGGAGTGTTTCACCACGATATCCGCCCGGGGCTCACCACCTGTTACCCGGTAGTTTTCTGTCTCGATGCGGGCTCCCATAGCCTGAAGGACCTCCAGGATTCCGGTACGAGTGGGATTAACCCCCACATCACGAATTATTATCTCAGAACCTGGCACCAGGGCGGCGGCGATCATCCAAAAAGCGGCAGAAGAAATATCCCCCGGTATGACCCATTCCTGGGGAGACAGGAGACAAGGCCCGCTGATGCGGGTAAGATTCCCTTGAATTTTTATCGTCGCTCCCATCTGGCTCAGCATCCGCTCGGTATGATCCCGGGATTTGACCCTTTCGGCAACCACAGTCTCGCCGGTTGCCGCCAGACCCGCGAGGAGGATGGCCGACTTCACCTGAGCACTGGCCACCGCCAACTCGTAGCTGATCCCCCTTAGATCCTCGCCTCTGATGGCCAGAGGAGCAAACCTTGAATTGTACCGTCCCAGGATGGCGGCACCCATCGCAGTCAAGGGCTCAATCACCCTGGCCATCGGGCGACGGCGCAAGGAATCATCCCCGGTAAGAACGGTGAGGAAAGGGCGCGAGGAGGCGATTCCGGCCAACATCCGCATCGTGGTTCCTGAATTCCCGCAGTTCAGTACATCCGCGGGTTCCTTAAGACCGGCCCATCCTTTGCCCTTGATCCGATGCAGGCCCTCCTCCGGCACGATCTCCACCCCGAACTGGCCCATACATCTGACCGTGGATCTCACATCCTCGCCATTGGACAGATTCCTGATCAGACTCTCCCCCTCAGCCAGGGAGCCCAGCATCACCGCCCGGTGCGAAATAGATTTGTCCGCCGGCACAGTTATCTCCCCCCGCAGGGGACCGCTTTTGGCAAATATCATACTCATATCGTCTCCATTTATTTCAACCACGCTTTGATGCCGTGAGCCAGAAGGGACTCCACGGCTGCCGGCCCATCATCTTCGCGGCTTAGGCCGATGCGAATGGTCCCGCCGTCTCCCTCTCGCACCCGCAGGACTTCTATGTCGGCGATGTTGATTCCTTTTTCCCCGAGATAGCTCCCCAGGACACCGATGATGCCGGGCCGGTCAGGCACCAGGCAGATCAGATCCTGCACAGAGGGGACCAGGCCCTTCCGTTTCGCGGGCAGCGACTCCCTGAGCGTCCGGGAACTCTGCAGAAAATCAACCAGATCGGCTTGTCTTTCCTCCTCCAGGATGGCTTTAAGTTCCTGCAATCGCTTCGTCAGCTTATCCACCTGATCCACCAGCGGTAAGCGGTTGGAGAGTAGTATCTCCGCCCACAGCCGGGGGTCGCCGCTGGCCACCCGGGTGGTATCGCGGAACCCACCTGCGGCCAGAGCCTGGGCCTCTTCCTGTCCCTGAAGCAGGGAGACCAGAGCGGCCGCCACCAGGTGCGGGAGATGACTGACCGAGGCCACCAGGCGGTCGTGAACTCCGGCATCCATCACTATGATATGGGCCCCCGTCAGCCTTAATATTGAACTTAATCTATCGAGCACCTCCTGCGGGGTATTCCCCTCTGGAGTCAACACGTATACCGCGTTTTCAAACAGGTAGCGGTCAGCCCCGCTTATCCCCTGCTGCTCCGAACCGGCCATAGGATGACCGCCTATTCCCCAGATCCCGTTCTCCGACAGCCGGCGGAAAACCTTCATAATCGCCTGTTTGGTGCTGCCGACATCCGTTATGATGCAGCCGGAACGACAGACCCGGGCCACCTCCCGGGCCAGTCTCTCAATGGTCTTTATCGGGGTACAGAGGAAGACAATGTCAGCCTCAGCCGCCGCTTCAAAGTAACCCCCCACTTGATGGACCGCCCCGATGGCCAGTGCCTTTTCCTCCACCGCCGGGTCGGAATCGCATCCGACCACCTCTATGCCTGGCGATTGAGTCAGAGTCAGTCCCAGGGATCCTCCGATCAGGCCCAGGCCGATTATTGCCACTCTGCAATTCAAGATTAATGCCTCCCGTTTTGCGCGAACCGCCGCAGGTTAGTAACCAGCCGGCTAAAGTTTTCGGGCGTCAGCGACTGCGGCCCATCCGAGAGAGCCTCGGACGGATTCTGGTGGACCTCGATCATCAGACCGTCACAGCCCGCCGCCACCGCCGCCAGGGCCATGGGCTCGACCAGCCTCCATTTCCCGGTGCCGTGGCTGGGATCAACTATTATCGGCAAATGAGTCAGCCGCTTGATCACCGGGATGGCGCTCAGGTCCAGGGTGTTCCGGGTGTAGGTCTCGAAAGTCCGGATCCCCCGCTCGCACATGATGACCTGCGGGTTGCCGCTGGAGACGATGTACTCCGCCGCCATGATCCATTCCTCCAAGGTGGCCGAAGGCCCCCGCTTGAGGATGATGGGCTTGCTGATCCGACCTACCTCCCGCAGGAGAAAAAAGTTCTGCATGTTGCGGGCCCCGATCTGCAAAACATCGGCGTACCGGGCCACGAGTTCCACGCTCCGCTGGTCCATGACCTCAGTAACTACGGGCAATCCCGTCATTTCCCGCGCCTCCGCCAGTATCTTCAGCCCTTCCTCCTCCAGTCCCTGAAAGGAGTAGGGAGAGGTTCGGGGTTTGAAGGCGCCTCCCCGCAGCATGGTGGCCCCTGCATCTTTGACCATCTGGGCTATCTCCAGGTATTTCTCCCGGGATTCCACCGCGCACGGACCGGCGATGACCTGAATGCTTCCGTCCCCGATTCGCTGTTCCCCCACCGTCACCACCGTGTCCGACTCCTGGAATTCGCGGGAGGTGAGCTTGAAGGGCTTCATGATCGGAACCACCTTCTCCACTCCCGGCAAAGCCTCCAGGAACTCCAGGTTGACCCGGCTGCGATCACCTATCGCCCCGATTATGGTCCGCTCCACCCCGCGCGAGAGGTGGATCTGGAAGCCTTCCCGGCGCAGGCGCTCCTGCACCAACTCGATCTCACGGTCGCTGGCGTTTTTTTCCATTACTACTACCATGCCAAAATCCCCTTTCCGGAGATGGGAATGATAAAAAAGCGCCTGGCAACAATAGCCAAACGCTTACCATTAGGCCTGCTATTCCCACCATCCTGCCATCCTACATATTATTTATGTTTCCATGATGCCTACCTACATTTACAGATTATCACAGGTTGAGATGCAACATCAACCAAAAATCTATCGCACTTACCCACATGAGAGTTGGAAACCTGCGCTTAAAATCATTGGTCACATGATTTTTCCTTCCAGCTGCGCGATCGCCCTGACCTCTTCCATCAGGCGGGCGAAGCTCGCCCCGTTCAGGGATTGCTTACCGTCGGAAAGGGCAATCTCGGGATTATGATGGACCTCGATCATTAGGCCGTCGGCCCCGGCGGCGATGGCGGCCTTGGCCACCGGGCGCACCAGCCGCCATTTGCCGGTGGCATGACTGGGATCCACAATCACCGGCAGATGGCTCAATTCCTTGATCAGCGGCACTACACCCAGGTCCACGGTGTTGCGGGTGGAGCTCTCGAAGGTCCTTATTCCACGTTCACAGAGGATCACCTTATCATTTCCCCCGGCCATCAGGTACTCGGCAGCCAGGAGCCATTCCTCCACCGTGGCGGCAAAGCCTCGTTTCAACATCACCGGCACCTCAAGCCGACTCAGCTCACGGAGCAGAGAGAAGTTTTGCATGTTGCGGCTCCCGACCTGCAGGATATCGGCCACCTGCAGCACCTGATCTATGTCCCGGACATCAAGTACTTCGGTTACTACCGGCAGGCCTGTCTCCTTCCGGGCCACAGCCAGGTGTCTCAGGCCCTCCACCCCCAGACCGGGAAAGGCATAGGGCGAGGTGCGCGGTTTAAACGCTCCCCCGCGCAGGACATGAGCTCCCAGTTCCTTGACCAGCCGGGCGCTGGCCAGCAGGCTCTCCTCCGATTCGACCGCGCAAGGACCGGCGATGATAACGCAATGGCCCTCCCCGATCAAGCAAGGGCCGTTAGCGCCGGAAATCTCTATGATGGTGTCTTTTACAGCATCCCTATCGTCCTTGGATGCCAAACGGTAAGGTTTCATAAGGTCTCCTCCAACGTTATTTTACCAAAGTGCACGCACAAATACAGTCATATCGACGAAGAAAGCCAAACCGTTTAGAATAGAAACAATCGGTTGCGGAAATCTGAAGTAGTAAGAGCGAGTGATGACGGAACTGAAATGCGGGAGGTCAAGATGAGCGGAACCATAAAGCTGGGTATTTGTCAGATGAAAGTTTTTGAAGATAAAGCGGGCAACATGGCCTCAGCGGTCAAGATGATCAGGGAGGCGGCGGCAGAGGGTTGCCGCCTGGTGGTTTTGCCGGAGATGTTTATCTGTCCCTACGCGGCCCGCTATTTTCCCATCTATGCCGAGCCCATCCCGGGAGAGACTGCAAACAGGCTCGCCGCTTTGGCCGCGGAAGAAGGAATTTATCTGGTCGCCGGTTCAATCCCGGAACGGGATGACGAGGGTAGTATTTACAACACCAGCATGGTCTTCAATCCAGCGGGGAGGATGATCGCCAAGCACCGCAAGGTGCACCTGTTCGATATTGCCATACCGGGCGGGATAACCTTTTACGAATCCGAGACCCTCTCCCCGGGCCAGGAGGTTACCACCTTTGAAACCGGGTTCGGGCACATGGGTCTGGCGATCTGCTATGATCTCCGTTTCCCGGAACTGGCAAGGCTCATGACCCTGCGGGGCGCCAGCGTTCTCATCTTCCCGGCGGCCTTCAACACCGTGACCGGGCCGCTGCACTGGGAGGTCCTACTGCGGGCCCGGGCCATCGACAACCAGGTGTTCGTCATCGCCGCCAGCCCCGCCAATCACCCGCAGGCCCTTTACCAGGCCTATGGTCACTCCCTAGTGATAGACCCCTGGGGAAAAATTGTGGCCGCGGCCGGAACCGACGAGACCATCCTGATGGCAGAGGTGAATCTGGACCTGGTCAGCCAGGTCAGAAACGAAATGCCCTTGCTGAGACACCGCCGGCCGGAAGTCTACCGCTAAGAAAATGTAGACACGGAAAACTAAACAGGGACCCCGATAGGTCCCTGTTTTGATAGCCCGCTTTATAAACATGTTCCTTCCCCACAGCACAAGCCAGGCGTAAGCGAAAGCTAATTAATTCTCCGGAAATGCCTATCCGTGCAAAAGATTATACAACACCTGCGCCATCTCTGCCCTTGAGGAGCCGGAAAGGGGCATAAGCAACCCGTTGCTGCCGCTAACCATGCCGGTTTCGACAAACAGCTTCAGAGCCGGCTTCGCCCAGGATGCGATTTGCCCCGCATCGCCAAAACTGTCCAGGCCCTGGCCACTTTTTCCCTTGGGAAGCTCACCGATCGCCTGCAGGGCGTTATAGAGCAGGGTAAACATCTCCTGCCTGGTGATCAAACGTTCCGGGGCGTACATATTGTTGCCGATGCCGCTCACAATATTGAGCCTTTTGGCCGCGGCCAGGTAACCCGTGTAATAGCTGTTCCCGGCGTCGGCGAAGTTGGCAATGGGGTGCCGCTCGGGATCAATCCCGTATGCCTTCATCACCATCACCACGTACTGGCCCCGGGTCAGCTTCTGATTCGGCGCGAAACTGCCCGCCCCGATGCCGCTGACTATACCCCGGGCCGCCAGGAAGCCAACCGCCCTGCTGTACCCATCACCGGCTTCAACATCCTTGAAACGAACTTCATTGTAACCCACCGCGTACTTCGAAAAATGTGTGGCTTCGAAATCCACCGTATTGGTGGCCGGATTGAACGCACCCCGGACAGCAATCAGGTTATTATTGTTGTCAATGTAATAAACAACAATCGCGTCTTCCTTTTCTCCCGGTTGGGGCGTATAGGGAATGCTGATCCGGATCTTTCCTCCTTCAAAATTTGAGACTTCCGTGTTTCCTGCCTTAACCGAGAAATCATAAACCGGGCGGTCACCCACAAGCGTCCGGGCTTCCGGGGACAGTGCGGCCGCATCGACATTCGCCACGCTGATGCTGACATCCCCGCTGGGAGCAGCATTATTGATACTCTGCACCGCCTTGCTGTCAAAGGTGACGATCGCCAGAGGCGTGCTCACCTGCACATCGGCCTCAGTATCATTCGCCACCACCGCAAATGATGTTTTGGGGATGGTGAGTTCCACCGCTTTAGCTTCGGGTGCTGCTTCCACCTTTATTTCAACTACCGCCTTCTGGCCTGCGGCCTCCGCCGCTTGGGCCTGACTGGTCAGGGCTGTCATCGCCGATGCGCTCACAGGCGCGGTAGCTGTACCGGTGGCGGTATTCAAGGTTGCGGTGGTGCTGGTTGTGGCTGTCGTCGTTCCTCCCGTTGTTGTGGCAGGAGGCGAGGTATTGGGGGTTGTTGCCGTCGGTGGAGTTGGCGAGGACGAACCTCCACTGTTTCCGCCTCCGCCACCGCTGCTGATCAATACCAAACCGGCAATCGCATTATTTATTGCCGTTGTCTTGGCCGCTATCTCAGCCGGGGTCGTTTCCGGCATGGCTAGAGCGGTTGTCAGGACCGCCCAGCTGGCCGCGGTGTAGTTGGCCTGCACCTTGGCGGCCGCCGCCGCTTTCGCCGCCGCCAGCTCCGCCGCTCCTCCCTCGACCACCAGGTAGTTCACAGAGCACTCACCATAGCTTTCGTCTTCAGCCCTGACCCATATAGACAACTGGTAGCCCTCCAGAAAATCCTCTCCCGGTACCAGGTATTCGTCACCCAGTGTTCTTAGATCCACAGTGAAGGAAAAGCGATTATCAATCCCGATTACCTCGGGTCCGATGCCTTCAACCATGACGCCTTCGTAATTGCCCTCCTCCATGGCCGCATGGCTTGTTATCCACACTTCAATACCGGTGATGGCTTTGCCTTCAGCTTCTATGCTCCCGCTGACCTGCAGCATTGGGTTGGACAGTGAAATCTGGGCTCCCTCCTCAGGAAGCTCACAGTTCACAGTAATGGTAGGCGGGTTGTGTCCTCCACCGCCGCCGGTGCCAACCATCACATAGCAGCTGGCCTCCGCATTACCATCCGCCGATCTCACGGTTATGTAGGCAGTTCCGTCAGCGACGGCCGTCACCAATCCCTGATTATTGATCGTGACAACGTCCTGGTTGTCGGAAGACCAGAAAACCTGCCAGTTGGATGAGTCCGATGGATGAATTATAGCCTCAAGCTGGCAGGTTTCTCCGGCATTAAGCCCTATGCTGTTGGCCGCTGTCTGCGTCCCGGCAAAAACCAGGTATATCGCATCCACCGGTATCACGGTGTCATCCGGGAAACGTTCCTCCCTGAGTCCGACCAGCGTTTGATATCCCCGGTTGTACTCAGCCCACGCCCTTTCAACCTGAAGTTGGTTTAGACCTGCAGTCAGGCTGTTGTCTAATTCGTTCTTATACTCTTCGAACTTGGTCTCAAAATCCTCATCGCTCAGAGAACGCAGATAACCGGCCCGGAGTTCTATTTCATCGGCCAGGATCAAGAGCTTGTAGTACGCGTCGCTCTTTCCCTCTAACCTCTCAATAAACCGAGGTATGTTAGAGGAATTCAGAATATGCAGTCCCAAATAGAGCCGAAGCAGGTCATCATTCTCCGCCAGGTAGCGCCATGAGTCCGTGATTTCATGACCGATCAGCACCCCCAGATTGTCGTAGGCGGCTTCATTATTGTATATTCCAAGTTCTCTCAGCAGCTGATCAAGCTTATTGGCATCGTACTCGCAGTTTAGTTTACCGGTATTTATCCGGTGCAGGAACTGCAGTTCCTGGACCCTCAATTCCCTCAGATCAGCTATTATGCCATTTATGACCGCTTCCCTCTGCCCGGCGGGAGCCGCAGCAATCAGGACGTTGACATAGTCCTCGTCCACTATCGGAATATTTTCTCCCTGGGTTTCCGGCTGGTAGAAGGTGAAGTAGGGACTGTCTTTATAAAGATTCTTGCGGGAGGTATAGGCACCGTACATGAAGGTGGCGCTGTTTTGGAGATTGGTGTAAAGCGAGTCGTATCCAGCAGCAGCGGTGGCAATCTCAGATTCAAAAACCGGAACATCCTCCTGGAAATCATCCAGATTCTTCTGGACCAGCGCTTTCTGATCCTGCAACATGGCTAACATTTCATAGTCACTGCCAAATGCCCCATAGTATCCGGGAAGCAATTGATTGGTCAGCATCAGCTCCAGGTTGCTCTTGATGACATCATAGGTGTTCGAACCAAACACATACCCTTTAAGATCTCCGCCAACATATATTGAATACACGTTACTCAGGCCGTTGATCTTCTGCTCGATACCGTCAAAAGCCTCCCATAGCTCCTCGTCCGCGATAAAATCCTCGGTCTCCTTTATGTAGTTCTCCAGAAGCGTGATACTCTTGCCCCATTTATCGACAACTTCATTCCCACCAGAAATGATGGCCGATTTGGTCTGGCTGTACGGCGAATAGTAAGAGAAATAGGCACCGGGGTCAAAATGGGTGCTCATATCAAGTGCTCCAAAAGGTCCAGGCGCATAAGACGAAACCCACAGTTTTTCCATGTATTTCTGATCGAAGTTCGGGTGATTGGTCAGTACCTGCCCATCATCGTACCCCAGAATGGCATATGTATCATGCTTGCGCTCCAGCACACCCGCTAAAAGATCTTCAAATTCAGCCTTAATGCTGGCTGCCTCCGCCTGAACCTGGGCTCTCTTCTCGGCAAATTCTTCCTCCGTCATCTTGTCGTTTGGAGCCGGAATACCATAATACACCGCTCCCTGACTCCAGGAGAAGGCGGTTTCAGCAGTGGCTTCAAGTGCTTCCTCTTTTTGCTCCATTAACCTCTGCCGTTCCTTGTCTTTCTCCTCCTGCAGGCGGCGGAGAGTCTCCATCTGGCTTGACAATTGTCCCAGCTTGCTGTTGATGTCACCCTTGATCCCCTTGTCTGTTTCTTCCAGCTTATCCAGCACTTCCTGCATGGCCTTCAGGATATCATCCACCTTGGGTTCTCGCTGCAGCTTATCGTACATGTCCCCCACCCGATCTTTGACAAAGCTGATGCATCCCGCGATGAGCTCACTGACCTTGCCGGCCGAAGGAGTTATGGCTGGAACCATGATGTTGTCAACAATCACATCCTTGATCAGGGTTTTCGATCCGACCTTGAACGCGTTTCCCACCTGTTTGGCCTTGATATCCTTGAGTTTTTCGTAAATCGCCTGACCGGCGGCATACTCCTGGTCTATTTCCTGTATCAGCTGGTAGGCCAACCGATACTGCGAGCTCTCCTTAACCTCCGCCGAAAAACCTCCCAGTTCGTTCCTCACATCGATTAAACTCTTGTCGCCCACTCTCATATCGTTGTAGCCGGTTCCGGTAAAGAACCCGGCCAACTCGGAGTATTCCCGGGCTCCAATCGCGTTTTCCCATGCCTCTCCGGCCGCCTTCCACCCGGTGACCTCGTTGCTCCAATCGAGGATAACATTGCTCCCCGCCGACCCGAACTGGTCGGCCAGATAGCCCGGCGCAAAGGCATAGTTATAAGCAACGGCCCGCTTATCAGTGTCACTCAACAAACTCCAGATATTGGAATTGAAGGTTGACCCCATCTGGTCGGAACGATACTGTTTTCCGTTATACTCAAAGACCACATAATAGCGCAAACCGTCACCTACGGTTTGAACGACCCTGGCCGTCGCAGATGGTCCCGGATCTACTGCCAGTACAATCGAAGGGAAAAATAAGGGACTCATGGTCGTTAAAAACAAAAGTAAAATCAAGCAAGTGGATAACAACTTTTTCCTCATAAATAAAACCCTCCTCTCGTTTCAGCCCACCCCACTTGCTGATCACCTCATAACTCACCCCAAACTCAAATGACTCTAAAACTTGTTCAGTGTTGCCCGGTTTTAGGTCTCCCCCTCCTCCGCTAACCTTCAATTATCACTGGAACAATTCCGGTCTCATAACGGAACTGTTCTATAATCCTTTGCATCTCAGATTCGTCAATGCCACCGTGCAGAAGGCGTATGCTGCTGGTTCGTTCCTTCTTCCCATAGGACAGTTCAATGTAATCCCGCCCAATTTCCACGTTTTTCAGTTTAACTCCGTCAATATTGAATTTGATCACTTCGGAATCCAGCAGAATGCCGAAGCAGGATATAAACACCTCCATCCCTCCTGTCGGCATGCTCCGGTTTATCGTTGTAGGAGGTTCCTGCCAGATTTTCGCGGCTTTAATCAGCAGAATGTTATTGTCGATAATCATCTCCGCCATTTGGTAGTCTTTGAATTTCCATATCAGAAGTAAAATCAGGAGCACTGTCGTTAGCCCCATCAGTAACGCCAGCATCATAAAAGGTTCAGCCGTCGCGGGCTTTCCTGTAACAATCTTGATAAAAAGTAAATAGGAAACCAAAAGTCCTGCACCAATGGCGAAAATAAGCAGGCGAAGACTGGCCCTGATCTTTTTCAAGATAGAAGATCTCCTTTCTGCATAAAAAACCCTTCGCCCATCAGCTTAGCGCATGGCTCCTCATCAATTCGTCACCTGAAAAGGATGATTTAAATATCGAGTAGGGTAATGCTGCAGTAATTTTCTGCAGCATTATCCCTCTCACAGAAC
>ENA-UOYA01001316-UOYA01001316.1-activated-sludge-metagenome-genome-assembly--contig:-NODE-1316-length-27095-cov-9.861612_pt1 | contig 27095 bp, 19 predicted proteins | sample MGYA00238163_ERZ764804 | MGnify/ENA primary metagenome ERZ764804 (study PRJEB28919, sample SAMN05720223) | activated sludge metagenome | isolation source: Anaerobic digester | place: Hong Kong... | reverse complement strand
ACTTTCTCGCTCTGTGCGATTTTCCATGCCAAAGCATGTTCTCTACCGCCGCCGCCTAACAATAATATCTTCATCTTTTTTATTTTAGATAATCGTCAAAATACTGTGAAATTCTTTCGTGCAGATGGGTGCTCTGATGTCCGCGCATGTTGTGGGGCTCACCAGGATACACAAAGAAGTCGGGCTGTGTGCCTGCAGCGATGCACGCCTTGATGAAACTCAGCGCATGTTGCGGAACCACCGTCGGGTCGTTCAACCCGATGATAATCTGCAGTTTCCCTTTCAGATTCTTCGCCTTGGGGAGCAAGCTGCTCTCCTCATATCCCTTCGGATTGGTCTGTGGAGTGTCCATATAGCGTTCGCCGTACATCACCTCATACCATTTCCAGTCCACGACGGGACCGCCAGCCACGCCCACTTTGAACACATCGGGATACGTAGTCATCAGGTTCGTAGTCATGAATCCGCCGAAGCTCCATCCATGCACGCCAACACGAGCAGTGTCCACGTAGGGCAATGATTTCAGAAAATCCACACCTTTTATCTGGTCTTTCATTTCCTCGATGCCGAGATGACGGAACGTCACCTGTTCGAAATCACGTCCGCGGTCGCAACTTCCGCGGTTGTCGAGGATGAACAGCAGATAGCCTTTCTGTGCCATATAGGTTTCCCAACCGCGACTCCAGTAATGCCAACGTGCTTCCACATTGCGCAGACCCGGACCTCCGTACACGTATACGATGGTGGGATATTTCTTCGTCGGGTCGAAATTGGTGGGTTTTACCATGCGGTAATACAGGTCGGTGACGCCGTCGGCAGCCTTCATCGTGCCGCACGAGTATTCGGGAATAGTGTACCCTACCCACGGATTTTTGGCTTCGAAATATTGCACGTTCTTTGCCGTGGCTGTATTGATGATGTTGATGTCGCGCGGTACATCGGGCGTGGTGTAATTATCCATCACCCATTCGCCGGATGGTGAGAGGGCCAACTTGTTTTTGCCGTCATCTTCATACACGTTGGCATGACAGCCTTTGCCGTTGTCCAACCGTGTGCGTTTGCCCGTTTCGATGTTCACCGCAAAGATGTTGTTCTGTATCGGACTGCATTCCGTGGACAATATGATGGCGCTTTTCTTCTTGGCATTGAATCCCATCAGGTCGAGCACAATCCATTTTCCACTTGTAATCTGTTTCAGTTGCTCACCCTTTATATTAAATAGGTATAGGTGGTTGAACCCGTCTTTCTCGCTTTGCAGGATAAATTTCGATTTGTCCCAAGGCAAAAACGTGATGGGGTTCAACGGATGCACGTACTTGTCGTCGTGCTCCCGATACAAGGTTGCGATTTTGTTTCCCGTCTCAGCATCATAAGAGTCGAGATGCATATCCGTCTGGTCTCTGTTGAGTTCGATCAAATAGATGATTTTGTTATCGGGACTCCATGCGATATTCGTGAAATAGCGGTCAGTCGGGTCTCCTGCATTGAGATAGACGGTCTTGCCCGTTTTCAAATCATACACACCGACGGTGACTTTATGACTCGTCTCTCCTGCCATGGGATATTTTTCCGGTGCCAACGTAGCGATGCGGGTATCGATGTTCACCAACGGATAATCGGTGACCATGCTTTGGTCCATGCGGTAGAAGGCCAACTTCTGACCGTCATTACTCCAGAATGTTCCTTTGTAGATACCGAACTCGTCGCGGTGTACGCTCTGTCCATATACGATGTTATGACTTCCGTCGGTCGACAGTTGTCTCGTTTTGCCTTCGGCATCGGTCACAAACAGGTTGTCATCCTTCACGAATGCCACGGCACGTGATTTGCCGTTCCATTCCTCGTGACTTTCATCCTTGCAAGGCTGACTCCATATCTTCTTTTGCTGTTTCCAGTCGATGAGCATCCGTTCGTCGCCATTGCTCAAGAGCACCCATGTCTTGTCGGCATAAGGAAATGTGGCGTAATAGAAAGAATGCACTTTGCGATTGTCGGAATTGGAGCCGCCCCAACGGTTGATTTCTTCAAGCGTGAACAGTTGCTTTTCCTTGCCCGTGTTCTTGTCGATGATGGCGCAGTATTCGGCATCGGTACGCACCAGCTCGTCGCCCCACCAAGCGGTGAAGCGATTCTCCGGCGACATATTGTGATAATTGTTGCCGCCAAAGTTGAGGTCTTCCAGTGTGAACTGCTTCTGTGCAGCTGCCGTCATCGTGATCATCAGACAAGCCAATAGACATTTAATCTTCATCATGACCGAAACTCCTTTTTTTACCGAAGTTCCCTTCACTGCTGCGTCTGCCGCCTTTATTGAAACTTCTTCCGCCTTTATCGAATTTGCCGCCTTTGTCGTAGCCTCTGTCATAGCCTTTGCCTCCATGGAAGTCGCGCGGGCCACGTGAACCTTCGTCTCTTGAACCATGGAAATCTTTTGAACCATGGAAGTCTCTTGAGCCATGGAATTCGCGTAGACGGTCGGAATCGCGAGAACGGTCGAAAGGTCTGTGTCCTCTTCTGTCGTCGAAGTCATCGTTTCTGCGGTCGCCGCCACGATGGAAATCTCTGTGGTCGTCTTTCTTTTCCAGAGAATGGAAGGTGAAGGAACGGATGTCCCCCTCTTCGTTTTCCTCGTTCTCGTCGATACGTTTTTTGAATTCGCGGTTGGCTTTGAAACGGTGTTTCTCTGCCATCTGTTTCTTCTCTTCATCGGTCTTCACATATCCGCCTTCACTGCGGAAATCGCTCATTTTACCATCGAAGATGGAGTATTTGCGGAATTCACATTCCAGCGAACCATTGTAGACGGGTATCTTGATAGACGGTTTCAAACCGATCTGGTCGAAACACTCTTCACGGTAACTGAGAATCCATGCCTCGTTGCCCATGAACTGATGTTTCAGGCGTTCGCCGATCATCTTGTATGTACCCAGCAGATTCGGGGTTGAGATGCGCTCGCCGTAAGGAGGATTCATCACCATGATGCTCTTTTCGGCAGGCTTCTTGAAGTCCTTGAAATCGCCTTGTTCTATCGTGATGTCATTCGACAAGCCGGCTGCCTTCACATTGATGCGTGCGGTGTTCACGGCCTTGATGTCGATATCATAACCATAGATATGGTGGGTGAACTCACGTTCCTGTGTATCGTCGTTGTAGACACGGTCGAAAAGTTCCTGGTCGAAATCGGGCCATTTCTCGAATGCGTATTCCTTGCGGAAGATGCCCGGACTCATGTTGTGCGCGATGAGTGCTGCCTCGATGAGCAACGTGCCCGAACCGCACATCGGGTCGATGAAGTCGGTGTCGCCTTTCCAGCCCGTCATCAGTATCATGCCGGCTGCCAACACCTCATTCAGCGGTGCCTCCACAGACTCCTGACGATAACCTCTGCGATGCAGTGACTCGCCGCTGGAGTCGAGACTCAGCGTGGCGTCATCCTCTGCAATGTGGATGTGCAGGCGCATATCGGGATTCGATATGGATATATTAGGACGCGAACCAGTCTTCTCGCGGAATTGGTCCACGATGGCATCCTTCACCTTGTAGGTGACGAAGCGGGAATTGCGGAATTCCTCGGAATAGACCACGGAATCCACGGAGAATGTCTTTCCGTCTTCGATGAGTTCACTCCAGTCAATCTTTTGAACCTCGTTGTACACATCGTCGGCGGATTTCGCTTTGAAGTGCTTGATTGGTTTTAGAATACGAATTGCCGTGTGTAACTGGAAATTAGCACGATACATCATTTCCTTGTCACCCGTAAACGACACCATGCGTCGTCCGATTTGTACGTTGTTTGCACCCAACTGGGTCAGCTCCTGAGCCAAAACTGGTTCCAACCCCATAAATGTTTTGGCGATGAGTTCAAATTCCATTTTTAAAATTATATTTAATATTTATATTATTCAGTTGAATTGAGACTTCATTTTAGAATTGAGAATTGTTTTGAATTGAGAATTGAGAATTCGGAATTGGGAATTGGGAATTATGATATGCTTTTTTCCTTGCAATGGGGTAAGGCAGAGCCATTGCCCCTACAATTCCTTGTATTTCCCAACGATTCTTTATTCTTCATTCTTTATTTCTACGATTCTTCATTCTTTATTTCTACGATTCTATATTTTCTTGTATTTCTTCGTGTTGGGCTCCATATCTTCTGTCACCCAGACGTTTGCGCCCACTACGCACCCCTCACCTATTGTGATACGTCCCAGCACGGTGGCGTTGGCATACACGATGACATTGTCTTCCAGTATCGGATGACGTGGGATGCCTTTGATGGGATTGCCGTCTGCATCGAGAGGGAAACTTTTGGCACCCAGAGTGACACCTTGATAGAGTTTCACATTGTTGCCGATGATGCAAGTGGCGCCGATGACCACACCCGTGCCGTGGTCGATAGTGAAATATTCGCCGATGGTGGCAGCGGGATGGATATCAATCCCCGTTTCGGAATGTGCCATTTCGGTCATCATTCTGGGTATCAGGGGCACGCCGAGCTCCACCAGTTCGTGGGCTACACGATAGTTTGTGAGGGCCTTGATCACAGGATAGCACGAGATGATTTCGCCATAACTTTCTGCTGCGGGGTCGCCGTTGTATGCGGCAGTCACATCCGTAGACAGGGTTTTGCGAATCTTGGGCAGTCGGGAGATGAGTTGCGCGGCTAGTGATTCCGCTCTTCCGCGTTGTTCCGACAACTCCTGATACGACTCCTCCTCACACGTCTTGCAGAAACACAGTCCTGCCAATATCTGGTCGGACAGCAACTTGTGCAGTCTTTCCACATTCACACCGATATGATATCTGATGGTTTTGATGTTGACGGATGATTTCCCATAAAATCCGGGAAAGAGGATGGCACGTGACAAATCGATAATTTCTTCGAGCGCCTTGCCCGAAGGTAATGGATTACCGTCACGATGTTGATGGAACAGACCTTTGAGCGATTCTTGTTCAGAGAGCATGTCAACAGTCTGTGTCAGTATATGAGTCAAATTAAGAGCGCTCATCTCTATGCTTGTGTATCAATATTTCGCTACAAAATTAATAATAATAATTGATAATCAAAAAAATATTGGGATTATTATGTTTAAAAAACATTGTAACAGAAATGAAACATGTGTTTAAAGACTTTGTAACATGTAATATTTATTTTTGCAAACAAAAACAAGAGATATGGGAACTATTTATTTGTGTATTGTGGTCTTCCTGCTGTGTCTGGCAGTCTTCGACCTTTTTGTCGGGGTGAGCAACGACGCCGTCAACTTTCTCAATTCCGCCATTGGCGCCAAGGTGGCAAAGTTTCGCACGGTGCTGTTCGTGGCTTCTATAGGTGTCGTCGTGGGTGCCGTGATGTCTGCTGGAATGATGGATGTGGCGCGCCACGGCATCATGCGCCCCGAGAATTACAATTTCAGCGAGGTGATGACGGTGTTTCTTGCCGTGATGGTCACGGATGTGGTGGTGCTCGACATGTTCAACACGTTGGGAATGCCTACATCCACCACCGTTTCGCTGGTCTTCGAGTTGCTCGGCGGAACTTTTATTCTGGCGGTCATCAAGATTGCCGGCGACCCCACACTCACTTTCAACGACCTGCTCAACTCCGACAAGGCGCTGAGCGTCATCATCGCCATATTCGTGTCGGTGGGTGTCGCCTTCTTCTTCGGCATCATCGTGCAATGGATTTCGCGTCTGATTTTCACCTTTAATTATAAGAGCCACCTGCGTTACACGGTGGCAATCTTCGGCGGAATAGCCTTCACCGTACTGGCTTATTTCATTTTCATCCAGGGCGTGGGACAGTCGCCATACATCAGCGGCGCCTCCAAAATATGGATTGCCCAAAACACGAAGATGCTCATGTTCTTCATCTTCCTCGGCTCCACGGTGGTCATGGAATTTCTCCATCTGTTGCGCGTCAACGTCTTCAAACTGGTGGTGCTCATGGGCACATTCGCCTTGGCGATGGCATTTGCGGGCAACGACCTGGTCAATTTCATCGGTGTGCCCCTCGCAGGCCTCGACTCCTATCAGGAGTTTATCGCCCATGGCGCGGGCAACGACACGGGATTCATGATGACATCGCTCATGGAGAGTGCCAAGACGCCACCGCTGTACCTCTTCCTTGCAGGCATGATCATGATTATCGCCATGGCGACATCCAAGAAGGCGCACAACGTGATCAAGACGAGCGTCGACTTGAGCCGTCAGGACGAGGGCGACCAGATGTTTGGCAGTTCCCATGCAGCCCGCAGCATCGTGCGTGCCACACAGGATTTCGGCAGCAACGTCTCCAATCTCATTCCTGCGCCTGTAGCGGCATGGGTGGACAAGAGATTCAAAAAAGAGGATGCCGTGCTGGAAGACGGAGCCGCCTTCGACGTGATTCGTGCAGCTGTCAACCTGGTGCTGGCAGCCATGCTGATCACCTTCGGCACCAACTATAAGCTGCCGCTCTCCACCACCTACGTCACCTTCATGGTGGCGATGGGTTCCAGTCTGGCGGACCGTGCCTGGACGCGCGAGAGTGCCGTGTTCCGTGTCACGGGCGTGCTCTCGGTGATTGGCGGATGGTTCATCACGGCAGGCATCGCCTTCATCGTCTGCGCCATCGTCTGCCTGCTCATGCACTTCGGCGGATTCATGGTCATGGCGGCGTTCATGATTCTAGACATCTATCTGCTCGTGAGAAGCAACCGCATGTATAAAAAGAAGACTGAGGTGGCAGACAAAGACAACTTCTTCCGCCTGATGATGCGCACCCGCGACCCCGAGATCATCTGGGATCTGCTGCTCAAGCATGTCAGTCGCACGCAGAGTTTCGTCACCCGCTTCGCCCTCGACGAATACAACCGCATCGTGGGCGGACTGGAAAACGAGAGCATCCGCGACCTTCGCCATAGCAGCAACGAGCTGAGAGACGAGCAGGAGGAGCTGAAGAAGTACCGCAAACAGGAGATGTTGGCGCTGCGCAAGGCCCCCGACACCATCGCCATCGAGCGAAACACATGGTTCCATCTGGGAGCCAACAGCAATCAGCAGTTCATCTATTGTCTGCGCCGCATGTTGGAACCGATACGCGAGCACGTGGACAACAATTTCAACCCCATCCCCAAGGAGTATATGGATGAATATGAACCGGTGCGCCGCAAGATCAACGAGTTGATGACCGACACGGAACATCTCATCAGCACCAACCGCTACGACACATATCGGGATGTGTTGGCTTCCGCCGACCGATGCAAGGATGAGTTGTCCGTGGTGCGCAAAAAGCATATCGACAGGATGCAACAGGCCAAAGACAATTCCAATTACCAGATATCACTGGTATATCTCAACTTGTTGCAGGAGAGTCAGGAATTCCTCAGCATCATGAGGCACCAGCTGCGGGCAGCCAAGAAATTCACAGAAAATTAAAGGCAAAGACGGGGGGCAAGGATTCAGCCTTGCCCCCGTCTTTGAACTATCATCTTGCACCTTTTAATAGATACGGTCCAAACAAACGGCTATCATATCAGAAGTGACATGTCGTTTCTTTAATACTCGCCTATAGAATCCTTAAATCCCAACGATTCTGAACTTGAAAAAATCCAATTACCAAACTTCAATATATTCCATACTAATATTCTCCCTGTAATTTTTTATTTAAACGTCACTAACGTCACTTCCATGATAACACATTGTATTTCATTGAGTTGTACAGGTGACGTTTGGTTTTGAAACGTCACCAAACGTCACCTTAAAGAATACGCTGTGATACCTCACAAGTGGTACCGTAGGGGCAACGGCTCTGCCTTGCCCCCATGTTAGATGGAAATTGGTGAATATAAATGTTGCCATGTAGGGGCGTATCGAATACGCCCTATATTGGTAAAAACATTCGATTGTTGGGCGTATTCGATACGACCTACGAATGAAACATCATTACTTGTCTACCAATATAGGGGTATATTGGTCTGCGATTTGATGCTTCCGACACCGCGATTTGATGCAAACGACCGACCAATATACCCCTATATTGGTCGATGGTTTGATGTGGTTGACAAGACAAACGTATTACTTTTGTGATTTTAAAGGGCGGTAATAAAAGACAGACTTCATGTCAGTATTCATGTATAAGATGTAGAAGTCATGTATAAAAATGTATAAGTAGGGTATAAGTAGTGTCATAAGAAAAGTGTGCAAATCACTGTTTATCAATTTATTAGGCAAAAATTCATGCATAAAATACATATCTCCTCGAACGGAATCCACCCCCTCCGTAGGGGCGTATCGCATACGCCCTATCACCAAATGGTTTTCATCATTAGGGCGAATGCGATACGCCCCTACGGAGGGATTGGATTTAGTCGAGGAGATATGGTGCAGGATTGGCCGCCTTCGGCGACTTTCGATTGCGCAAGATTAGTCGCCTTCGGCGACTTGCCTGCGATGTGGCAGCCCGTCTAATCTTCATTTGGTTGTGGCTCATTGGGGAACAATCATTAATTTTTTATTTCTCTTGCAACTTTTTTCATACTTTCTACGTCTATCATATAGAAAACAAAAACAGAAGAAGATGAAAAAAATTGGATTTGCAGTGATAGCGACTTTAGTTCTGGCGATGTCTTTGACGTCATGTGTGAGAAATATGCAGCGTGACCATGATGGAGACGACAAGATAGTGACGAGTCAAAGGGTGGTGAGAAATTTCGATAAAATCGTGGTTAGCACCAGTTGCGACGTGCATTATGTGCAAGGCAATGCGCCCAGCGTGCGTATTACGGGACCCGAAAGAATGCTGAAACGCATCATCACGGAATGCAACGGTAATACGCTCACCATCAAACTGACCAAGGCGGGAAGTCTGATGGAATGGTATGAGGGCGACGACGTGGACGTGTACGTGACTTCTCCCGACCTGATAGATGTAACGATGAACGGTTCGGGCGACTTCTCGGCTGACGGAAAGGTGGACAGTGATACGCTGAACATCAGTCTCTACGGAAGTGGCGACCTGAATATGAGCGACATCATCTGTGATGAGATGACCACCACGCTGAAGGGCAGCGGCGATATTGACATCCAACGGCTGGAATGTGGAAAATCATCCGTGTTCCTTTCGGGAGCCGGCGACATCGACATCCAACAGTTTAATGTGGCACAATCCAACGTGGTGCTGCGCGGTGTGGGCGACATCAGCATCGGCTTCAACCATTGCGGAAGTGCCGAATGCGAACTCTACGGCGTGGGGGATATCACATTAAAAGGTGACGTGAAGTCGTTTAAAAAGTCCATCATGGGCACCGGAGACATCGACACCAATGAAATGAAGGTGACAAAATGAATCTGATATTTCCACAAAACTACTCAGTTTTTCCTAAATAATTGGTAAAAAACAAAAATGTGCTAAAAAGTTTTCTGTTATCAAACCTTATTCGTAACTTTGCAATCTAATTTCAAGCAAGGTTTCAAATGAGATATGCTATAATAGCCGCCGGCGAAGGTTCCAGGCTCGCTCATGAGGGTATCACTGCACCCAAACCGCTGGTCAAAGTTCAGGATGAACACCTTATAGACAGGTTGATTCGCATCTTTATGGCAAATGATGCACAAGAGATTGTGATTATTTGCAATGATCAGACGCCATACGTCAGCCGACATCTGGAAGATATTAGGAAATGTGGGATCGACAGAAAAGACGTCCCATTGACATTCATCGTTAAGAGTACTCCCAGTTCGATGCATAGCTTTTTCGAACTGAGCCGGTATCTTAACGATGAACCTTTCGTGTTGACCACTGTTGACACGATTTTCCGTGAAGACGAATTCAGTAATTACATGGCATCATACCGCCAGACATTGGCCGAAGGAAAAGACGGGCTGATGGGCGTGACGGACTATATCGATGATGAGAAACCGCTCTACGTGGGCACCGACGATGACTTGAGCATCACGGGATTTTATGATGACAATACCAACGATTGCCGATACATTTCAGGGGGCATCTACGGACTGCGGGGCAACGCCATCGAGACGCTGAACCGCTGTATGCAGAGGGGCGAAAGCCGTATGCGCAATTTCCAGCGCGCCCTCATCAAAGACGGCAGAGTGCTGAAGGCATATCCATTCAGCAAAGTGCTGGACATCGACCACGCCAGTGATATCGAAAAGGCAGAAACATTCCTGCATGAAAAGAAATAAGATTATCGTCGCCGTAAGACGTGACGAACGTTTCTCACCGAACAACGTGGACAACGACAGGGCCATACTCAGGGCTGTAGCCGACCGACTGGGCGACAATATCCCGATGATAGACGAGGCTCGCATGGATGCGGATGCTACCGATGCTGACATCATCCTCACGATGGGACGTCTGCCACAGACCGTAACGGAACTGAAAAAGAGGGAAGACAACGGCGCGGCGGTAATCAACAGCGGATATGGCATTGAGGGATGCACGCGCAGCCGACTGGACAAGACGATGCGCGAAAACGGAATTCCGATGCCGCCAGTGGTTGGCAAACATGGATACTGGCTGAAACGGGGCGATGCCGCCGCGCAGAGCAAGAAAGACGTGGTGTACTGCAAGGATGAACAGGCGCTGACACAGGCGAAAGCCGACTTCGCTAGCCGCGGAATCACGGATGTGGTGGTGAGCGCCCATGTATGCGGAGACCTGATCAAATTTTACGGCGTGACAGGCGGATTCTTCAGATATTATTATCCCAGCGACGACCATCGTTCGAAATTCGGGGATGAAATCCACAACGGCGATGCCCACCATTACGACTTTGAGGTGGAAATGCTGAAAGAGACCGCGGCACGCCTTGCCAAGATGGTGAAAATAGACGTTTACGGTGGTGATGCCATCATCGACGCTGAGGGACGGATAAGTATAATAGATTTCAATGACTGGCCCAGTTTCTCTCGCTGCCGCGAAGAGGCTGCCGATGCCATCGCAAAATACATAACAGATAATTATGAGCAATTTTAAAGAGTTATTACAAGCATCTTTTAAATCGAATGATACAGAGGAGTGGATTGACATCCATTTCACGCGACCGATAGGACTGGTCTTCGCCCTCTTCTGGAATAAATTGGGCGTACACCCCAATGCAATTACGATATTATCCATATTCTTGGGTATCGGTTCCGCCGTGATGTTCTACCAGACGGACCTGCTGCATAATATCTATGGAATATTACTGCTGATGTTTGCCAACTTCTGCGATTCCACGGATGGACAGATGGCGCGCCTCACAGGAAAGAAGACACTGGTGGGAAGAGTGCTCGACGGTTTTTCCGGGGATGTGTGGTTCTTCAGCATTTACGTAGCCTTGTGCCTCCGCGTCCAAGGGCAGATGATGCCAGGTACCGACGTGAAATGGGGTATCTGGATTTGGGTCATCGGCGCGATATCGGGATTCCTTTGCCACTCGCCACAGAGTTCGCTCAGCGACTATTATCGCCAGATACATCTGTTCTTTCTGAAAGGAAAGGAAGGCAGCGAACTGGACAACTATGCCCAGCAGCGCGCGATCTATGAACAAACGCCAAAGGGAAAACTCCTTGCGCGCGCATTCTTTTATAACTATTCGAACTACTGCAAGAGTCAGGAGCACAGGACGCCAGCATTTCAAAAGTTTTTTGCTGCATTCAAGGCGAAATACCCGAATCCGGAAAATGCGCCTGCCGATTTGCGCGAGCACTTCCTTCAGGGCAGCCGTCCGCTGATGAAATACACGAATTTTCTCACATTCAATATCCGTGCCATCTGCATTTATGTAACATGTCTGCTCAATTGTCCGTGGGTGTATTTCCTGATCGAGATTGTCGTGATGAGCTGTCTGTATATCTATATGCACAAAAAGCATGAAACATTATGTGTATCATTAAACAAAGAATTGAAATGACGAAGGGATATATATTTGATTACGGCGGCACGCTGGATACAGCCGGTTGCCACTGGGGACAGATGCTTTGGCATTCTTATCAGCGCAACCATGTGCCAGTGAGTGAGCAGCAATTCCGCGATGCATACGTTTATGCAGAACGGGCACTAGGGAAAAATCCCATCATACAGACGGATTACACATTCTACAAAACGCTGTCCATTAAGATTCGCATCGAGATGGAACGGCTGTGTGTGGCCAATGTATGGGATGCAGATGAAAAAGAATATAAGGAAAAGCACGAGGCGGTGTTGAATGACCTGTATGGACAGGTGAAAGACATCACATCACATAGCCGCGAGGTGCTGCTGCAGCTGAAGGGAAAATATCCCATGGTGCTGGTCAGCAATTTCTATGGTAACATCCACGAAGTGCTCCACGAATTCAGACTCGACGAGTTTTTCGAGGAAGTCATCGAGTCGGCTGTCGTAGGCATCAGAAAACCGGACTGCCGCATCTTCGAGCTCGGCGTAAAGGCACTGGGACTGAAACCGGAAGAGGTGACAGTGGTGGGCGACAGTTTTTACAAGGACATAGAACCTGCCATAAAGGCTGGATGCAAGACGATATGGTTTAAAGGTGAAGGCTGGACATCCCAAACTTATGACGAGTCGGTGCCTGATCAAGTCATCACCGACCTTTCACAAATATTATAATATAAATGGATGAATAAAATCATAAAATCATATATTCTATTGTTGATGCTCTGTCTGGGCAGCATCACTGTCCATGCACAGATATCAGGCGTCATCACCGACGCTCAGACGGGTGATACCATCGCCTACCCCAGCGCCTCGTACAAAGGGCATCATGTGGCGGTGAGCGGTGACGCGAAGGGACATTATTCCATAGAAATGAACACGGGATGGTACCTCACATTCAGTGCCGTGGGATACAAGTCGCAGACGATACTGATCAAGAATACCACCCCAAGCGTGATTAATGTGAAACTCGTCTCGGATACCAAGCAGTTGTCCGAGGTTCAGGTGCGCCACAAGCGTGCGAGATACAGCAGGAAAGAAAATCCCGCCGTGGAGTTGATGCGGCGTGTGATTGCGGCGAAGCAACGCACCAACCTGCAGAACCACGACTATTACCAATTCAATAAATATCAGAAACTGACGTTGGCGATGAATGACATCACGTCTAACCAACTGGACAGTGGTTTTATCGGCAAGAAGAAATGGCTGTTGGACCAAGTGGAGGTTTGCCCATACAACAACAAACTGATTCTTCCTATCTCTGTAGACGAAACGGTGACACAACACATCTTCCGCAAGGATCCCAAAACGGAAAGGGATATTATTACAGGTCAGAACTCCACAGGTATCAACCAGTTGATACAAACGGGCGACATTCTGAACATCGCACTGAAGGATGTCTTCACCGACGTGGATATCTATAATGACCAGGTGCGCCTGTTGCAATATCCGTTCACGAGCCCTATCGGCAAAGATGCCATATCGTTTTACCGCTATTACATTGTGGATACGGTCTACGTGGACCGCGACCTGTGCTATCATCTGGAATTTTTGCCCAACAATCAGCAGGACTTCGGATTCCGCGGCGAATTGTATATTCTGAAAGACAGCACGCTTCATGTGAAGCAGTGCAATCTGACAATCCCCAAAAGGAGCGACGTCAACTTCGTGGATAATCTGAAGGTGCAGCAGGTGTACACCCGTCTGCCCAACGGAGAATGGGCTTTGTCTGTTGACGATATGATTGTGGAAATGTCTTTGACCAAATTCTTGCAGAAGGCGATTGTTATCCGCACGACGCGACTGAGCGATTATGCGTTTGATGAATTGCCCAAGAAACTGTTCAAGGGAAAGGCGAAAGAGCGACGAGAGGCTGACGCGATGATGCGGGATGAGGCCTTTTGGAACAAATATCGAACGGTGGGACTCACCAAGAGTGAGTCGTCGATGGATGCCTTCATTCATCGCATCGAGCAGATCAAAGGGTTCAAGTATATCCTCTTCGGCGCCAAAGCTCTGATTGAAAACTTCGTAGAGACGGGAGATGAGAACCATCCGAGCAAATTGGATTTTGGTCCTATCAACACAATGATTACAAAGAATTTCATTGATGGCTACCGTACCCGTATCAGCGCACAGACCACAGCGAATCTGAATCCGCACTTCTTCATGAACGGTTATTTCGCCAGAGGATGGGACAGCAAGAAAAACTACTATAACGCAGAATTCACCTATTCTTTCAACAAGAAAGAATATTTGCCCCGCGAGTTCCCGAAACGTACGCTTTCGTTCTCTTCAACGTATGATATAGCATCACCGTCGGACAAGTTTATCCATACAGATAAGGATAATGTGTTCACTGCATTTAAGTGGGCAAAGGTGGACAAGATGATGTTTTACAACCGCCAGCAACTCACTTTTGAACGTGAAGAGGAATGGGGATTCAAGACATCCCTCAGTCTGAAGACGGAAGAGAATGAAGCCACGGGAACATTATTCTTCCAACCATTGAAGAATCCTGATGAACGATTGGCATCGCTGATATCACAATTGTCTACGCTTGACCCCGGAAAACTTCTTCATAACGGTAAAATCCGCACGACAGAAGCCAGTCTCCAGTTTGAGATATCGCCAGGCCGTACGTATATCAATACGAAGCAACGCCGTATGCCAATCAATCTGGATGCACCGGTTTTTACTTTCGGACACACCATGGGTTTCAAAGGTTTCTTGGGAGGCGATTATCAATACAATCTGACAGAGGCTGGCATCTATAAGCGCTTTTGGATGAATAGTTGGGGCAAAATCGATACCTATATCAAAGCCGGGGCACAATGGAACAAGGTGCCCTATCCATTATTGATTATGCCGGCAGCAAACCTATCGTATATCGTGGAAGACGAGGCATTCAACCTCATCAACAACATGGAGTTCCTGAACGACCGCTATGCCAGTTTGGATGTCAGTTGGGATATGAACGGAAAGATATTCAATCGAATCCCGTTGCTCAAGAAACTGAAATGGCGTGAGTTCTTAGGCGTGAAATGTTTGTGGGGCAATCTTACTGATAAGAACAACCCCACCCTGGCGCAGAATGCGAACGATGATATTCTGATGCAATTCCCGGAAGGATGCTACGTGATGGACTCGAAGAAACCTTATGTGGAAATTGTGGCAGGTATTCATAATATCTTAAAGTTCCTACATATCGAATATGTACACCGTATGAACTACAACGAACTGCCGACAGCCCACAAAAATGGCGTCCGATTCATGCTCCGCATGACATTCTAATTACTTGTCACCATGCTTGATAAAGACGATGTCCACGTCTTGCATGGTGATGAGGCACCCTTTGGGTTGTTCCTCCAACATAGGTTTGATGGTAGCAAGATAATCTTGTATCTGAGCATCACTATCAATGATTTCCACAGTGACAGGCACTTTTTCGGTGAACTCCCAAAACGAAGGGGGCACAAAGTCTGATGATGTGCCATAGCCCATCACACCTTTATATATAGTGGCACCTGCCATACCCAGTTCTCTAGCGGTACGAGCCAAATACTGATACAAGGGTTCGTGTTTATATCGGTCGGTATTGCTGACGTATATTCTCAGTTTTTTTGCTTTTTCGTTTATTTCCATAGTCATTTCATTCATTATTAACGGCAAATATAGGCAATTAAATCTGTAAACCCAAGAATTAATCTTATAAATCATCAATTAAATCGATGATTTATTGATTTTCTCAATTTTTGATTTCGTGTTTTCGTTTTAATTCGTTATATTTGCCAACACAATCACGATGAGTATGAGAAAGATTAAGAATCCCTGGCTGAACAAAGAAGGTTATGACTGTTTCGGTTGTTCACCGCAAAATCCGATAGGACTTCACATGGAGTTTTTCGAAGACGATGATAACATCATCTCTTTTTGGCGACCGCAGGAGCACTATCAAGGATGGGTGGGTACCATGCACGGCGGCATTCTGGCTACACTGATTGACGAGACTGCCGGATGGGTGGTGACACGCAAACTGCAGACCGCGGGAATGACCTTCCGACTTGACATCCGCTACAAACATCCGATGATGACCACCGACACTCAACTCACCATCCGCGCTCATATCACGGAGCAAAAACGCAATATCGTCTTCATTTCGGCATCGATAGAAGACGGCAAAGGGCAAGTGTGTGTGGAGGCAGACGTGGTTTATTATGCGATGGACGCGGAGCACGCCAAAGAAATGGGATTCTCTCATTGCGGAGTAGAAGACGACCAATTGCTGTCAATGTAAAATAATGAAAATTCTTTTAGCTGATAACCAAGATATTACCCGTGCGGGACTGATGTACATTTGTTCCAGCATTCAAGGGGCGGAAATTAAATACACAGAAGACCGTGGAGAGTTGATAGAGGCTCTGAAACAGGCCCCCGACAGCGTCATCATCATGGACTATACACTTTTCGATATCAATGATGCTGCCGAATTACTCATCCTCAACGAACGGTTCCCGGATGCGCAATGGCTGCTGTTCAGCGAGGATTTGAGCCTTGATTTCGTGCGACTGCTCATTGCAAGCAGTCAGCAGTTTGGCATTCTGATGAAGGAATCGCCGATGCAGGAGATACGCGAGGCAATCAATTTCTCCATCCACCACCAGCGCTATATCTGCCAGCGCATGACAGAGATGCTGCTGGCGCCTGCACCAAAACAGGAAGAGAAAATCAAACTCACGAAGACAGAGACGGAAGTACTAAAAGATATTGCACTAGGCATGACAACCAAAGAAATAGCAGAAAAACGATTTTCCAGTTTCCATACTGTGAACAGTCATCGCAAAAATATATTCAAAAAACTCGGTGTCAATAATGTCCACGAAGCTACCAAGTATGCCTTAAGGGCGGGACTGGTCGACTCAGCCGAATATTACATCTAATTCATGAAGAAGAAAATTGCATCATTCATCCTCTTTTCTATGATCGCCGTGCTTGCATCGGCAGCAATCAGAAAAGACAATGTCGTGTTCAGAAGACTTTCTGTGCATGACGGACTCTCAGAGAGTCAGGTAAACTGCATATACAAGGATTCAGAAGGTTTTTTGTGGATTGGCACGACATTGGGACTTAACCGCTATGATGGCTTCCGATTTAAGACATTCTTCACAAAATCGGATGCGAGTATGTCTCTGCCCAATAATAACGTGAGCGAAATCAAAGAAGATGCCAGCAAACATCTTTGGATCAAGACATCCTTGGGCTATTGCATCTTTGACCCGTTGACAGAGACTTTCAATAACAATATCAAACAGTGGCAACAGGCACACGGCATCAAGGGAATACCTGGGCTTGTGGATACCGACAGGCGCCACAATCTGTGGTTCACCATCGATCACGTGGGTTGTTATTATTATGATTTTTCATTAGGCAAGTCTTTTTTCATTCCACAGGGTGCCGGCAATCAAAAATTGCCGAAAGGCGTGATCACACACATCGCATACACCGATGGAAACCCGGTGTTTGTCTACAATGACGGCACTTTGGCAAAGGTGGATGTCGCCAGCAAAAAAGTGGCTTGGATCAATCGCTACATACCACAACATGGTGGCGACAAATTCAAAGGCTATGGCGTATTTATTGACCGCAATCATAATTACTGGGTTTACACAGGCGAAAAGGCGATGGCTTACATGTCGAAAACGAAGAAATGGCAGACTTTCGACAAAATGGTCAAGGATATCGTGCAGGACCGTGACGGACATATCTGGATAGCCACAGACCATGAAGGACTCATCGTACTGGATGCTTCGGGAAAGGTCATCAATAATTTGAAAAACGACCAGGGGGATAACCGTTCCATACCGGATAACACGTTGCAATGTCTCTATCTGGATAACATGGGGATTTTATGGGTTGGAACTTACAAGAACGGACTGGCGTTCCATTATGAAGGTCAGACCACATTTGCGAATATCCCGATAGGAGACGTCTGTACCATAGCCGAATCGGATAATGGGGATTTATGGTGTGGTATGAACGATTCGGGCATCATTCAATACAGTCCCGCTACGGGTCAGACCAGGCATTATGAAATGAGCAGCACCCATTTGGGTTCCGACATCGTGGTTTGTAGTCTCCGTGCGCATGACGGCGCATTATGGTTCGGCTCTTATCGCGGCGGACTTACCTGCTATCGCAACGGCACGTTCACGGCTTATCGCAAATCGGCAGGCGGATTGACTAGTGACAACATCTGGTCGATTGTGGAAGACCGGAATGGCAATATCATCTTGGGAACTCTCGGCGCAGGTTTACAGATATTGAACCCCAACACCAAGAAATTCACGACCTACAACAGGGCAAACAGCGGTTTGGAATGTGATTACATTTCTTCCCTCTGTTTCGATACCAACGGGAACATCATCATCGGTCACGCTCAGGATTTTTCAATCATGAATGCCGTCACCCACAAAATAACGAATTATCATAAAACCCGTAGTGGCAAGAATTTCTCAAGCCCCACAGTGAATCAGATCTATTGCGATACACGCGGTCTGATTTGGTCGGCCACGGCTTCAGGGCTCAATGTTTATGACCGCCAAACCGACCAGCTGAGCGTCATCAATTTGCAGGCAAAGACAGACAACACGGACGTATGCGCCATCACAGAAGACCGTCAAGGTATGATTTGGGTCACATCATCAAACACCGTTAGCAGCGTCAGGGTGAGAAACATGAACGGCGAATGGAACTTCTTTGTCAACAGTTTCGGCGAAGCTGACGGTTTGCAAAGTCGCCAATACAACATGCGCTCTATCTTGGTCTCTTCCAAGGGGAACGTGATTGTGGGCGGTTTCGATGGCATCAACATCATATCGCCTTTGCTCGTAACGAGTAAAAAATACAAGGCTGATGTGATGTTCAGCGGACTTGTGGTGTTTGATCATCCCGTTTCTGTAGGCGAAGAGTTCAATAATCGTATCATCCTGAATGAAGCGCTCAATGTGAGCCGTCGTCTTCATCTGCGATATAATGAAAATGCCTTTACGGTGCAACTAGCCTCATCCAATCTAGCCATACCAGAACGAAGTCGTTTTCTGTATCGTCTGAAAGGATTCAATGACCGCTGGATGATGACAGGTGAGAGTCAGGCGAGCGTCACATTCACCAATCTTGCATCCGGAGATTACCAGTTGGAAGTGAAACTGATTGATTATAACGGCAATGCACTTTCTCCTGTCAACACGCTGAACATCAGGATTACGCCTCCATTTTATGCTTCGGCATGGGCATATCTGATCTATTTCATCCTCATCATTAGCAGCGTTTTCTATATTCGTCGCAGAATGATTCTTCGCCGCAGGGAAAACATGCTACTTGCAGAGGCTGAACGGCAACGAAAAGTTGACAATATGAAACAGGTGTTCTTCATCAATATCAGTCATGAACTCCGCACCCCGCTCAGTCTGATTATTTCCCCGTTGGCGGGAATCATCACCAAAGAGAGCAATGACGAAATACGAAAGAAGTTGAAACTCATCAACCGCAACGCACTCAAGCTGCTTGAAATGATAAATCAGATGCTCGACTTGCGGCGGCTGATGGTAAACGGCGAACATCTGCATCTCAACCGTGGCGAAGTGATTCAATTTGTACGTGGCATCTGCGATCAATTTCTTTCGCTGACCGACAAACACATCACGTTGACATTCTACTCTTCAATGACTGAATTGATGATGAATTTCGACAGTGATAAACTAGGCAAAATAATCAACAATCTACTCTCCAATGCCTTCAAGTTCACGCCCAACAACGGCCGAGTGGATGTCTCCATCAATATCGTGAAGAATGAAACGACAGGTCAAGGGCAAAAAATGGAACTGAAAGTCTCCGACAATGGCATTGGCATCAGCGATAAAGACAAAGAACATATCTTCGAGAGATTCTATCAGGCCGATACCAATTCGGGACATGGCGGAAGTGGCATCGGACTTAATTTGGTCAGTGAATACACTCATCTGCACGGAGGAGAAGTGACGGTGACAGACAATCCGGGTGGCGGAACAGTATTTATCATCACTCTGCCGATTGACACGGCGGTATCCGTGGGTTCTGAATTTGTAGATGCGCAGGAGTCCGAACAAACAGAAGTAAATACGGAAGAACATATTGCAACGGAAGAAGATTCGGCTGACAAGCCTTTACCATTATTATTACTCGTGGATGACAGTGATGATTTCCTCGAATTCATGAGTTCCGAACTGGGTGAAACATATCATGTGGTCATTGCACATAATGGTGTGGAAGCACTCAATGAAATAGAGCAACGTCGTCCGGATATCATTCTCACAGATGTCATGATGCCAGAGATGGACGGCAATCAGTTGTGCCATTTATTGAAACGTGACTCCAAGACATCCAACATCCCGATCGTGATGCTCACTGCACGTCTCTCTGAAGAAAACGAAATGGAGAGTCGAGAGTGCGGCGCGGATGACTATATCACGAAACCATTTAATATCGAGATTCTCAAGATGCACATACAGAATCTGCTGAAATGGCGACCTGTAGGAATGACAGGAAAGTTGGAACCCCAAATCAGACAGGAACAGATCACATCTCTTGACGAAAAATTAGTGCAGGATGCGACACAATTTGTAGAACAAAATATATCTGAGTCCGAATTGACGGTCGTCAGTTTGAGTGAGGCTCTGAACATGTCACGTGTTAACCTGTACCGCAAATTGCTATCAGTCACAGGCAAAACCCCTTCTGAGTTTATTCGCCTCATCCGTCTGCGCCACGCTGAACAACTGCTTATGAAGAGTCAACTCAGCATATCCGAGATTTCCTATCGAGTGGGATTCTCCAGCCAGAGATATTTCAGCAAATGCTACAAAGACCTGTATGGATATATGCCATCACAATATAAGAGGAATAAAGAACCGATTAAATAAAGAACAGAGAATGTTCCGCAGACATTATCAATCCCATTGATTGCGTTAGCGCAATTTTGAATTGTGCATTTATGCATTGTGCATAAAAAAGTCTTTCTGCCTAAAAAACGAAAAGGATTAAAAGCGTCTCACGACGATCTTAATCCTTTGTTTTCTAACTAACTTATTATCAACTATTCATTACTCATTCTGTTTCTTGCTGCAAAAATATAACAAAAAATCATAGATTGTATTCCATAAGGGTTAAAAACTCACGTAAACGTTTGCGCTTTTCATTCACTTTTATTATATTTGCATTCAAAATTATCAACTATGAATCGACATCGAACCTCTTTAAAAGATTTGGCCGAGCAGTTGGGCGTGAGCATAGCCACTGTCTCCAGAGCTTTGAGCAACAGTCATGAGGTGGGCGACGACATGAAGCAGAAGGTCAAAGATTTGGCCAAACGACTGAATTATCGCCCTAATCCTTTTGCACAGAGTTTGCGCCGAGAAGCTCCGCATATCATTGGTGTCGTCGTTCCCAACCTCGTCACCCATTATTATGCCGCCGTGCTCGACGGTATCGAAGATTACGCCATCGGCAAAGGCTATTCTGTATTCTGTTCCAACACGCACGAAAGCTGTGAACGCGAAAAGCGAGCTGTAGACAGTTTCGTGGCCATGCACGTGGAGGGCATCATAGCTTGTTTAGCCCAAGATACGGAGGATTACAGTCATTATGAGCACTTGTATGATATGGGCATCCCTCTCGTCTTCTTCGCTCGCACCTGTCTTTCCGAAAAATTTTCACAGGTGGTTGCCAATGGTGCAGAAGCTGCTTATGAAGCTACAAAGCATCTGATAGACACTGGAAGTCATCGCATCGCCTTTATCGGAGGTCCAAACCACCTTGATATGGTGCGCCGCCGCAAACATGGATATTTGGAAGCGTTGCGTGAAAACAGAATTCCCATCGACCGTACGATTGTAGTTTGTGATAAAATAGATTTCGAAGTAGCTAGACGTGCCACACTAGACTTGCTCAATCGTGAAGACCGCCCGGATGCCATCCTCGCATTCAATGATATCATCACGTATGCCGCTTTCGATGCCATCAAAGCTATGAATCTGCGCATTCCCCAAGATGTTGCTATCATCGGATTTACAGATGGCGATAATGCGGCTTTCGTGACGCCCCGCCTTTCAGCCATCATGGATCAGGCCCACATACAAGGAAACAAAGCATGCGAACTCCTACTGAGAAATATCAATGGCGACCCGAAAATATATAAAGAAGTAGTCCCCATGATATTGAAGATACGAGAGTCATCGGAGAAAAAATAAACATCAAGAATATCTAGAAATTCATATAGCATCACACATATTTATCAGTGTGCTATATTTCTGCGTATAACCAAAAGAAAAGGGAATTAAAGAAAGTCTTGAGCTATTGACTCATCCAGCTTCTTTAATTCCCTTTGTATTGATATAAACAAATATTTACTGCATGTCGTAAACCACCTGCATCAGTTTCTTGCCCAAAGCATCAGCTTCTTCCATCGTGGCAGCCTCACTGTAAACACGAATGATTGGTTCCGTATTACTCTTGCGCAGATGAACCCATTTATCAGGAAAATCAATCTTCACACCGTCGATATCGTTCACCTGTTCGTTTTTATACATCTCTTTCACTTTCTTCAAGATGGCATCTACATCAGTAGAAGGAGTCAGGTCGATACGGTTCTTGGCAATAAAATAATTGGGGAACATGGCACGGAACTCGCTAACCTTGCATCCTTTATGAGCTAAACTGCTCAAGAACAGAGCGATACCAACGAGCGCATCACGACCATAATGGCTTTCGGGATAGATGACTCCACCATTTCCTTCGCCACCGATTACGGCTTCCACCTCTTTCATCTTGGTGGTGACATTCACCTCACCAACAGCAGCTGCCGTGTATTTGCCACCATGTTTCTCGGTCACATCACGAAGAGCGCGTGTAGAACTGAGATTAGAAACAGTGTTGCCAGGAGTATGAGAAAGGACATAATCTGCCACGCTGACCAGCGTATATTCTTCACCGAACATCTTACCATTTTCACAAATGAAAGCCAAACGGTCTACATCGGGATCGACAACGATACCTAAATCATAACCGCCCTTAGCAATTTCGCCCATGATACCACCGAGGTTTTTCTCCAAGGGTTCTGGATTATGAGCAAAATCACCATTTGCCTGACCATTCAGAAACGTGTATTCCACACCTAAAGACTTCAACAGTTCTGGTAAGATAATGCCTCCCACAGAATTGATACTATCAACGATAACCTTGAAATGCGCTTTCTTGATGGCATCGACATCGACAAGATTCAATGCCAATACGCTGTCGATGTGGCGCCGATTAAATGTGTCATCATCCGTATATTTGCCCAGTTTGTCAACTTCAGCAAACTCGAAATCTTCTTTATCAGCAATGTCCAATACGGCATTTCCATCATCCTTGGTTAGAAATTCGCCCTCATTGTTGAGCAATTTCAATGCGTTCCAATGACGAGGATTGTGGCTGGCTGTAATGATGATGCCGCCATCGGCACCACTCATACGAACAGCGAGTTCTGTAGTAGGAGTTGTGGCAAGACCGATATTGATCACATCATAGCCCATGCCCATCAAAGTTCCGCAAACGACATTTTTAACCATCTCACCAGAGATTCGGGCATCACGACCTACAACAATCTTGTTGCTGTCTGACTTAGCGCTACGACGAATGAAGGTAGCATAAGCCGAAGTGAACTTTACGATGTCGAGCGGATTTAGTGTGTCGCCCACGTGTCCGCCAATTGTTCCGCGGATACCTGAAATAGATTTAATAAGTGTCATATTTTTTGTATTAATAAAGAAAGAGGGAAATCGCATAAATGTATTTTCCTCTTTTCAAACAATAACTTAAAATTTCATTGTCAATTTATAATCCCCGTTCGTAAGTTATCTCATATAGACAGGGATATACACTAGAGGAAGCGTAAGACTGACCCTGAGAATGAGGGACAATCAACTTGACCTTAGCTATTTCTTCGTTTTCTGAGGATGGTCTGCCCACTTTGATATATCCAAAGGGAACCAACCAACCAGAAGGAACTGCTGTGCCACTGGTTCCGCCATAAACAGAATACATAACACTGGCACCAGATATGAACGAACCGGAGAATGTGCCTGAAGTGTTGAGAACTGTCATCTTATCCACAATTGATGAATAATAAAGGATGTTGTTGGTCAACTGCAATGAATCTGTAAGCAGATTCCATTCCTTGAAACGGCAAAGCACCGTGGCTGTTTCTCCATTTTTGAGTTTCGCGCCACAACCCTTACGGATAATCTGCATATAAACGCCACTACTATTGAAAAGCACATATTGATTTTTGCTGACGTCTGTAGTAGAATCTTGCGCAAAGAAAGTGGCCTCGGAAATGACATTGACAGCAGAGTCGGCGATGTATTTAGCAATAGCCTTGCGTTCCTTCTCCTTTTGATCGGCATAAGTTTCCGTATTATCACAAGACTCGAAAACCAACAAGCCCGTAACAATCAGGAGAAGTGTATAAACTAATTTTCTCATTTTCAAATATTTATTTATCCACTGCAAAAATAGTCAATTATTCCGAGATAATCCCCAGGCTATACGCAGATTAACGCTTATTTTAAATTTATTATGATTTCAGCAATTGTTCAAATTTAATTATCGCCTGTCTGACTATCTTCTCGGCCTCATCCAATGAGCATAACAATTTGCCTCCGCTGGCATTGAGATGTCCGCCGCCATTGAAGAACTCCTCCGACATTTTATTGCATGGGAAACTGTCGACAGAACGCAAACTGACCCATACGAGATTGTCGCGGCGGTCATCTTCACGCAAAGAAATCGAAAGTTTCATTCCCTTAATCTTTAACGGTTCATTGACTAATCCTTCTGCATCGCCTTTGATGAAATGGAAGGTCTTCATGTCCTGACGGGAAATTGTGAAAAAAGCTGCATGATAATCAGCAATGACATTCAACTTCTGATACATGACATATCCACGCAGGCGAATGGCCCATGCACTATAATTATTGAAGACGTTACGATAAATTTTGTCTTTGTCGATACCTTTCGTGAGCAACTGTCCGATGATGAAATAGATTTCAGGACGGGAAGAATTGTAAGTGAAACCACCTGTATCAGTCATCATGCCACAATAAATAGGCACTGCCGTTTTCCTTGTCATGAGTTCAAATCCACCCATCTGCCAGATAATTCGGAACATCAATTCCGAGGTGCTGCACATTTCGGGATGTGAAACCGTAAGCACTGTCTCCATGTTGGGATCTAGATGATGGTCGACCATAATCTTTTTTGCCTTCGATGCATCAAGTACTGACTGCATGTCATCCACACGGTCAGAGGCATTGAAGTCGAGACAGAAAACTAAATCCGCTGCTGAGAACGCAGAAGAAACGACATCGGGGTGTTTGTCATAACGTACGATTTTCTCGGTATTCGGCAACCATTGCAAAAAATCGGGATATGCATCGGGCACGACGACTAATGGGTCCTTACCGCATTGGCGAAGATATTCAGCCCACCCCAGAGATGAACCCAAGGCATCTCCATCAGGTGACTTATGACAACATATCACGATATGGTTTGACTCGGCAACACACTGCTTCAGCAAAGCCAGTTCTGCCTCATTTAAAATTTCAATTTGCATAATGGGTGCAAAGGTACAAAAAAAGGTGGAAAAGAGAAAGGTGAAAAGGTGAAAAAGGAAAGACATTGGAACAATCGTCCCACTTAGTCTTTCACCTTTTCACTTCTTCACCTCTTTACTTTTCTTTTCAAAATAGTTTATTAGGATAGATTCCTGCATCAATCAGACTCTGAATCTTGTCGACAACGCTCTGACGGTCAGCGGCATAAGTCACACCAAACCATTTGCTTGTTGTATCCAAGACCTGAACTGTGGCAGTTTTCTCATTGATAAGTTTGTTGACCATCAACGGAATAAAGAATTCAGCCTTCAGATTTTCAATATTCTTTGGATCAGACAGGAATTCCTTGAAATAAGCCTCACTGTATTCGAAATAATCAGGAGTGAAGCCCCACATGTTCATTGATACTGGAGTGTTGTCTTCTACAGCAACCCACTCGCCCTTTTCATCCTTATAGCTGACGGCGCCATTAACACGCATAATCTCTGTGCGCTCTACGACTGTGGTCAGATTTTCTTTGGCATCCTTAGAGCAAATACCACGAGCGACAGTACCATTCTCGCTCAAGGTATTACCTACACGGAAACCGACCATTGCGTATTTGTTTTTGCTGTTTTCAGGAAGATTAGCAAGATATTTGCCAATGACCATGAAAGCATCACGATTGTAGAAATCATCGCAATTGATGACACAGAAAGGCTCCTTAATGGCATCTTTTGCCATGAGCACAGCATGATTGGTGCCCCATGGTTTTACACGACCCTCAGGAACAGAAAATCCCTCTGGTAAATCGTCAAGAGCCTGAAAACAGAGTTCTGCTGGAATATGGCCCTCATATTTGCTGAGAACTTTATCACGGAAATCCTTTTCAAAATCCTTGCGAATCACAAAGACGATTTTACCGAATCCGGCTTTAATCGCATCATAGATGGAATAATCCATAATTGTTTCACCATTTGGACCCAGACCGTCCAACTGCTTTAAACCTCCATAACGGCTACCCATACCGGCAGCGAGGAGCAATAATGTTGGTTTCATAATATAATGTTTATTAATCAGTTTGATAACTTTGATGCAAAAGTAACTATTTTAATTGAAAACGATGGCTAATGATTCATCTTTTTGAGAAATTATTCACAAATGCCATCATTTCACTTGAAGAGCCAACCTGTTATTATCAACATTCATCAGAAAGGATAACCGATGGCCAAATGCAAACATTGCCCATCCTTAAAGTTTCCGATGTTGTAGAATCCGTTCTTATATGGCACATGCAATCCGATACCCCAGTCGATACGGATGACGAAGAAATCCAAATCATATCTGAGTCCAATGCCTGTTCCAACGGCCATTTCCTTCAACAGATTCTTCATCTTGAGCTGAGAATTATTTCGATAGCCATCATCGTGAAGTGCCCACACATTACCGGCATCAAGGAAAACAGCTCCATAAAGATTGCCGAAGAGGCGCGGCCGATATTCCAAATTGGC
>ENA-UOYA01001315-UOYA01001315.1-activated-sludge-metagenome-genome-assembly--contig:-NODE-1315-length-27108-cov-5.729420_pt1 | contig 27108 bp, 26 predicted proteins | sample MGYA00238163_ERZ764804 | MGnify/ENA primary metagenome ERZ764804 (study PRJEB28919, sample SAMN05720223) | activated sludge metagenome | isolation source: Anaerobic digester | place: Hong Kong... | reverse complement strand
CTGCCGGCGGCCGATGAGACATAAGCAAAAAACAAAAGCAGGCTGCAGATGGTAAATACATAAGAGGAAGAAACAAACTGGACCTTTCCGATATCAGTATTAAACTCGCCCGCTATAATAGGGAGGCAAACATTGAGCACATTATTGTCCAACGCCGCTGAAAATGCCGCCAGTCCCATGGGCAGGATCGTCAAGTTAATCCTATCGTTCAATCTGCCACTTCCTTACCAAAATACCTGTATAATACTTTAACGAATTCCGGTATAACTTTTTGGACGCTTTGCGTCTTGGCCCGCAGTTCGTATGCCTGTTCGGCCTTTAAGCACTGAATGCTGTAGTCAATCAGGTCGCGGTCGTGTACAGGCAATCCTGTTTTATAATAAAACATCTCTGACAGCAAGCGCCAGGCTTCTTTGTTTTCTATCAGCGCAAACGAGGTAAAAAGACACAAACCCAGGTTGCCGAATGTGATCATCAGGGCATAGAGGTATTCCGTATCATTCATGTCCTCAAAACCGCTGATCTTAAAAGGCAGCTTTACATTGAAACGTCCTTCCTCCGTGACTGAAGGCCGCGTCACCATCGGCTCCAGCGCCGGCCGATCCTGAAAAAGACGGTAAACCCCATGAGTCCCGCCGGCCAGGATTCTGCCAAGCGAAGTAAGCCTGCGTACTTCATCCAAAGCCTCCATCAATTCATTTTTGCCAACCTTTTTGTTCAGAATTTTAAACAGCAAGGCACAGGTAAAAACAAACTCAACAGAATCAATACCTAACTCGAAAGCATCTCTATTAAAGGCCGAGGCAAATTCCTGGTCCTGAATCTCAAAGGCTTCCTTTAACGCCGCGAACACTTCATTGTCAGCCGGAGAACTCAGCAAGCTTTGCTTGCCCCCGGCATGCCGGTTTAAACATCCCACAACGCAGCGCGGGGCACAGGCTCTGTTAATTCTGACAGAAGAGGTCACTGAACCGCTACCGGCCTCTTTCGACACTTCACCCTTCTGTTCCGTAGCAGCAGTTTTTCCAGTAAAGTCCAGCCGCCCGCTTTTCATCATCTTCATCAGGGTGATTGATCCATGGGATGGCAGCGCCCCACCACAAATGGGGTGATCAACTATCATTCTGGCCAGTTTTTTTGATGATTCCCTCATTTTTTCATGGTCGAAAACTTTTGCCTGAAAGTATGCTTTCGTTGTTACAGCAACAGCCTTTAACCCTTTTGAGCCGAAAATATCGCCCATGCCGCCGCGTACACAGTTGTACACCGGCACACCCTCAGGGTAAGTGGTAAAGACCGAGGCCAGCGGCAGCAAATGTTCTCCGGCCGGACCAACACCGATCACCGCGCTTTCACTACCAAGTTCTTTTCTGATGTATTGAATAGTTACCGACACTTTTCTTTCTTTTAAATCAGGTACGTATTGTATTTTTATTTCGTTTTCACAGATGGTTAAAACGGCTGGCGCATCCTTATTATTTCTACCTGTAATTACTACCGCGTTAATATCAAGAGAAGCCATTTTTTGAGAAAAGGGTCCGGCTAAATTTAAATACTGAATACCTGAGTCATTAGCCCGCTTGGCTGCAAGAATCAGCCGCCCCGAACTGGGAGCCTCGGTCCCCGGAAACAGTCCCGCGGCTAAAACGATACAGTTCTCAGGGCTGTGTCTGCCGGTGCCGGGAGGCACATGCTCCTCCATTAACCAGCCGGCCAGACCACGCCCGTAGTGATAAAGTTTTGCCAGGTCGTGTTCCTTCTCTTCTATGGTCTCATCACTGAGGTTGACATAAATGATCCTGCTCAATTAAACCTCCCCCTTCTATCTCCCACATGCTCTCCATATATTCTCTGGTATAACCGGCACTGGGGATATTTAAAACGCGGTCTTTCGGCCCGGCCTCCACAATTGCACCCTCGTGCAGCACGTAGATGTAATCAACCACCTGGTACAAAAATTGCGCATCATGCGTGACAATAAGAAAGCTCAGCCCCAACTTTTGATTAAGCTTTTTGAAGATCCGGCCTATTTCCGCCGCGGCTTGCGCATCCAGCATTGCTGTGCATTCATCGGCGATTATTAAATCCGGACGGGTAATCAAAGAGCGCGCAAGGCTGACTCTCTGGCGCTGCCCCCCGCTCAAAGTTTTTATTTTTCTGCCTAAGAAAGCTGCCCCGGCAAGGCCGGCCCAGGTTAAAGCCTCCTGCGGCGGCATGTAATCCCTTCCCCGCCTGCTGCACATATTGACCGGTTCCTGCAGGACACTGCTGACTGTGCTTTCTTCTTCCAGCGCGGCATAGGGGTCCTGAAAAATATACTGGAGCGAGGCGCAGTCGTCAAAACTGCGCCCCCGCAGAGTCCCTAACTCTTTGCCCTTAAACAGCACTTTGCCCGAACTGGCTTTTTCCAGCCCGGTGAAGACCCTGCAAAGAGTGGTCTTACCTCCCCCGCTTTCTCCGATCAAAGCTGCGATACCGCCCCTTCTTATCTTAAGGCATACATTATTTAGTACCGTTGTGTTGCCGTTAAATTTTTTATTTAACCCCACAGCTTCCAAAAGTATATTCATTAGAGCGTCAACCCTCCCTCAGCACTTTGACTTTGTCGGCAATGCCGGCGGCAAAACCACTGTGATGGGATACCATCAATATGGCGCAGCTTTCTTCTTTCCTTCTTTTAAGAAAGTTTACCGTCTTGATCAGGGTGATATAGTCCAGCGCCGATGAAGGCTCATCCAGCACAAAGAGGGCCGGTTTTTTAATAAAGCCAAGTAAAAGGGCAACCCGCTGCTTCATCCCACCGCTGATTTCAAACGGGTAGCGTTCTGTTATATCTTTTTTAAGTCCCAGCTCCTCAAAATAAGCATAAGGATTCTCAACAGGATGGAAACAGCACCGCCTGACCAGATCAATTTGTTCTCCCACAGTAAGCGAAGGGTTCAAGCCGCTTTGAGCATACTGGGGCATATAGCTGACTAATCCATAACTGTTCTTACCCCGGTCCCTCCAGTCCACGCCAAGAATCTCCGCTTTCTCGTAATCAACTTCACCCGGGAAAGAATACTGAAACAGAGCGTTTAGCAGAGTGGTTTTGCCACAGCCTGTTTTGCCCATAAGCACAACACACTGGCCCTGCTCCAATTCCAGATCCGGGTAGTTAAACCAGGCCGCTTGACCACCATGTCTGGCCTTAAATTTTCTGAGCTCCACGATCATCTCTCAGTTATCCCCCGGCTTATTCCCTTTCGAAGTCATAAGCAAGTACTGATAAAGCCACTACAAAGATACAAACACAAGCAATGGGAGGCAGCAGATACCAAAGGTAGGCCCCTCCGGTAAAAATCCCCTCATAATTCAACGCTGTCCGGATCATCCTGCCCCAGGTTATGGCCAGGGGGTCACCGATCCCAAAAAATGCGAGAGTTGACTCATAAACCGCTGCCTTGCTGCACTGAAAAATAAACATCGTCGCCACGGCAGGGTACAGTTCCCGCCACATCTTGATCAGGACATGCCAAATACTGCCTTTCAGGAGGAGGGTATATTGGATTTTCTCTTTCTCAATAGCTGTTATTGACTTAGCCCTGATAATTCTGGCAACCTTACTCCAGGAAAACAACGCTATGGCCAGGATGGTGTTATATACTCCGGGTTTGGCCAGTACCGCGAAAAACAGCAGGACCACTATTTCCGGCACAATAATAAACAGCTCAGTCAATTTAACAATAACCGTATCTACCCAGTTCTTATAATAGGCGCAGGCAACCGCCAGCACCGTACCGATGAAAGTTGAGATCAGGGCCGCGGCCAGGGCTATAGTCAGTGTTATCCGAAACCCCGCCAGGAGCATGGATAAAAGGTCATGCCCCATTTCATCCGTCCCTAACAAGTGCGCCGTTGAAGGATCCATTAACGGCCGGAAACTGAAGTCTGCCGCGTTGTAAGGTGAAATGAAGGGGTAAAACGCACCAACTGACAACATGGTTATGACAATGGCCCAGGCTGCTTTGTTCGCTATTTTCTTGCTCATGCTAAAACCTTGGGTTTACTTTTTTTATGATCAACTCAAAAATAAGGTTTATCACTACCCCGTAAAACCCCGTTATCAGTAAAATGCCCTGCAGCAAAGGATAGTCCCTGCTTGACGCGGCAACTTTAAGCAGCGTGCCGATGCCGGGGTAAGAGAAAACTACCTCCACAAACAAAATCCCGGATATGGCATACAAAAACTGTATATTCATTTTACTCAAAATCTCCGGCAGACTGTTTTTCAGCACATATTTAAACTTAATCAGGCGGTCGCTCAAGTTAAAATAACGGGCCATCTCCACGTAAGGCTCTTCCTTGGTCCTGGCGCACACATTGTAAGTAAGCGAAAAAATAGGCGGAAGTTCAACCAGCACTAATATGATTACAGGCAGAACAGAGTGTTTGACAACATCTACGCTTAAATCGATGATATTGGCGTTCATCCCCAGGGTATAGGCCCCTCCCGATGGAAAAATATGAAATTTAAAGCAAAAAAGCAGCTGAAACACAATAGCCAGCACAAACACGGGCAGGGACTGCAGCGCCATGAAACAACTGAGCAGGTATTTGCCACCCCTGCCGCCTCTGCGCGCGGCATTAAGTCCCATGGGGATGCCCAGCAATGCTGAAATGCTTATGGAAACAAAGGACAAAAGTAAAGTCCACCCGATACGCCCCGCTATTATTTCAGCGACAGGCATTTTATAGTAAAAGGAACTCCCCAAATCAAAGCGGACCAGGTTTTTTATATAAATAGCCAGTTGCTCAGCTACTGGTTTTTCCGGCGCGTAATACTCTTTAAAGCTGTTGAAGGTTTCTTCCGGCAATACCGTATTCAAGACATGGAGATCAGAAGCCGAGACAAACAAAGGACTTCCCGGGATTAACCTGGGAAGCGCAAAGCTTAACAAAGTAATGAGAGATATATATAGTAAGCCTTTTAAAATTCTTGTTATAAACATGTTGTATTTTATTTCCAATGCCCCCGCACAAAAACAAGTTTGTTTTCCACAGTGGGGACAGCTATAGCCACCCCGTCTTTGGTAAAGAACCAGCCGTCAAATTTATTCTGGTTGTAAGCAAGAATAATCTTTTTGTAATACAGGGTTAGGGTCGGCAGTTCTTCAGCGATAATTTTCTGTAGTTCAGCCACTTGCTCATAACGTTTTGCTTTGTCCGTCTGCTTGAGCTGCTCCGCAAAAAGCTGGTCGAATCTTGCACTGGACCAGTTCCGGCCGCCCTGTGCCGTTACCGTTGGGGTTGATCCTACCGTTACATTTTTCGAGGCAAACCTGGCCAGCAAGACCGGGTCCCCGCCGAATGAGCCGTGGCCGCTGAGAGCCAGCTGGAATTTTCCTTCTTTAATCAAAGAATCCACGTTTGTTTGGTCCATAGCTTTGACATTGATTTTGATGCCGATGGCGGCAAGGTAATTCTTGGTCATTTCCGCTTCGTTCACTTTGTCGTCGGTAACCAGGAACTCATATTCCAGCGCCTTCCCGTTATAATCCCTGATCCCATCCGCGTTGGTGTCCTTCATACCCGCGTCATCTAAAAGCTGTTTGGCCTTTTCTGGATCGAATTCATATTGTTTGACATCTTTGAAGTACCATTCGGAATCAGGGTGGATATGTCCCGGGTTGCCAATGATGGTGCTGTTTCTGGTGGCCTTATCCACTATTTCCTGCCGGTTTAAGGCATAATACAGCGCCTGCCTGAATTCACGCTGATTAAACTCAGGGATGTCAAAGTTAAAATACACCCTGGCCACCCATAGTCCCGGACCTTCTATGACTTTAAACTTGCCACCCTCTTTTAGTTTTATCGCCTCTCCGTATTTAAGCCTCAGCGCCGCGTCCAATTCCCCGTTTTCCAGCGCTTGCAGAGAGTTTTGGTTAGAACTGAGAATAAGTTTATCAATTACCGGCTTGCCGTAAAAATAATCCTTATTCGCCTCATATATATACGTCCCGCCATCCTTATCATATTTTGCCAGCTTAAGCGGTCCCGAGCCGATTACCGCTTCCGGCGTATTAAATTTCTCAGGCTCCTTTACACTTTCCCAGATATGTTTAGGCATAATCGGCACATTGCCGGCCACATCAGTAACAAAAGGCGCGTAAACTTGTTTCAGGGCTATTTCCACTGTATAGTCGTCCAGTGTTTTAACTTCATCAATCATATTCAGGTACACCCAAGGGTGCGGGTGAGCTTTAAGGTAATCAAAAGAAAACTTCACATCCGCCGCGGTTAGCGGCTTACCGTCCGTAAATTTGGCGTTTTTCACGAGGTGAAAGGTCCAGACCTTCTGGTCTGAAGAAACATCCCACTTTTCCGCCAGTAAAGGGATAATGCCGTTTTCATCCTTCCAGGTCAGAGTGTCAAAAATGAAGCTCATCAACAGATAGCCCCTGCCCCTTGATGAAACTGTGTAAACTGACGGGTACCCGAGGTTCTCCTCATCAATTCTCAGTACTTTCTCAGCCTGCCCGGCAGTGTATTGCGTCTTGTTGTTCGAACATGCCGCGATAGATAAAGCAGCGGTAATAATCATTAGCGCGGCTATAAAACATAACAATCTTTTTTTCATCTTCTCATCCTCCTGCAATATCACTTTTTTTGACCAAAACACTATTCTGAGTAATTAAACCAGGGAATGTTTTATTAATTGGAATGTTATATTCAAAGTTGAATAATAAAATACCTCTATATATAATATTTTATTTTCTTATGGCATTGCTGTTAGCAATAAACAAATCTAATTAAATGTGCTAAATATAATTAATTAAATGATGAACATTATCCACTAAATCATTGTTTTGTTGAGTGTTATCCATACTGAATAGTTAAGATATTTGTCATTAGTTATACATTTTTGTCGATCTTTGTCTAATAATGGTTTAGTTTCAAAAAAATTAAAAAATATCCAAATTAACAAAGGAATTGTAAGGTTATATGTTGTAATAGAACTAATTACATCATAATTTTTCAGAAAGGGGGTAATCATTTGGAGAAAGCACCCACAGGTATAAATGGGTTTGATGAATTATTACTCGGTGGCATTGTCCGCGGGAACTCGGTCCTGATCGAAGGCATCCCCGGAGCTGGTAAAACCACACTGGGGATTGAGTTTATTTACCGGGGCGTCACCGAATTTGGTGAGCCGGGATTGATTGTTACCTGCGAAGAATTACCCGAGTCCATATACCGCGATGCTCTTAACTTCGGCTGGGACCTCAGGGCGCTGGAAGAAACAAATAAACTGCGCATCCTGTGTACTTCTCCCGAAGTGCTGACGGATCCGGAAGTGAACCTGGTCGAGGAGGCTGCCCGGGAAGTCGGCGCCAGGCGGATTCTGGTGGACAGCATCAGCCACTTTCGCAATATACTTGACGACCACCTGTCCATGCGCAGGGTAATATATAGTTTTTGCAACGGCCTGCGCCGCCTGGGTCTGACCTCCTTTTTGGTTAAAGAGCGGGAAAACGAGGGCAACCGGGAATATGCCTTTGAGGAATACGTGGTCGACGCGATAATACGCCTTGAAAATAAGGACCGGCCCGGGCTGCGCCGCCACCGCGTGCTGGAAATATGCAAAACGAGAGGACAGGAGCATATTCCGGGCAAGCATACCTTTCGTATAACTAACACCGGTATTAAAGTACTCGCCCTGTTAGGCGGCTTTGATGTCTATAGTGAGTCTCAGCAGGAAAATGGGCTGCTTTGCTCCGGTGTGGCCGGGCTGGATGATTTACTGCAGGGCGGCCTGCCCCGTGGTGTCAGCGTGGCTGTGGCGGGTGGCTCCGGCACCGGTAAAACGGTACTGGGCTTGCAGTTCCTGGCCAGAGGCGCGATGGATTACGGGGAAAAAGGCGTTTTCTTGTCAATGGAGGAAACCCCTTTTCAGTTAGTGACCAACTCCCTGCGTTTCAACTGGGATTTAACCTCCCTGCAGGAGCAGGGCCTGATCAAAGTCCTGTATAAACCTCTTTCCACCATGGAGATAGATGAAACTATTATCTGGCTGGGAGAAAAAGCAAAGGCATTTGGAGCGCGCCGCCTGGTTATTGATTCAATTTACGGTTTTTTCTCCCGCATCGACAACCCCGCTGTCCTGCATGAAAAATTCTATTGTCTGGTCAGCTACCTCAACAGTCTTAACTGCACCACCCTATTAATCAGCCCGGCCTGGGAACTGGCCGACAGCGGGAAAGTGGAAGTAATTCACTCGGTAGTCCAGGGGACTATCTTGCTCAAGTCGGTACTGCTGAAAAACCGCAGGGTCAGGCAGCTGGAAATTTACAAGATGCGGGGAGTCAATCATGCCATGGGCAATCACTTGCTTGAAATCAACACTTCCGGTGTACAGGTATTCCCCCGGTTAGGAGGGTAGACGCATGCCTAGAGCTTATTTTGGAGTTGAAGGTCTGGACCGGAACCTGGAAAAAGGACTGATGTACGGTTCCCAGATTATGGTGGAAGGGGAATCCGGCATAGGCAAAACCGTACTGGCGGGAGAATTCATCAAAGAAGGCCTGCGTTGCGGCGACACCTGCATCTATGTGGCCTGCGACGAGCCTCCCCTGGCTATGCGCGAGCATCTTCTAAGCTTTAAAGTGGGGACCGCCGCCTATGAAGAGGCGGGCAGGCTGATTTTCGTTGACGCCTATGAAGAAGGTGAGACTGAAGAGGAATACGCGCTGGCCGACCTGAGAAACCTGGACAAGTATTTCGCCCTGGAAACGGAGATCCTGCGCGGGTGTCACGGCCGGAGGATAAGGCTGGTGGTGGATAGTTTGAGTACACTCTTTACCTCGATAGATACCGCTGATATTCTGGATTTTCACCGCACCCGGATCAAGCGGCTGCGCAAAAGCGGGATACTGGCCATGGACATATTCGTCAGCGGGGTCCTGGACACCAAGCTGATGACCATAAGCGGCCACCTTTATAATTTTATACTTAAAATGAATTTCAGCGGCTCCAGATACAACCCCATGCGCATGATGCAAATAGGCAAGGTGAAAAGCCAGCAGTTCGTATCCTCCCGGCACGCTTTTACCATTAGTCCCGTCTACGGTATCCTGGTTTCTGCTGAAATGGGGGTAAACGAATGAAAGTAAACGAATTTACCAGAAGACTGATCAACTATATGCAAATGAGCATGTGCAAGACTATGAAACAGCTTCCTTTCAGCGGCAGCCACTGGCTGGAGCAGTTTATGATGAGCACGGCGCAATATGTCCTGGATGAACGGCTTGATGAGCTGCATTTTGACTCAAAGAAACCGTCTGAGGCCTGCCGTACTTTTCTCAACTTAATGGATGAGGAGGGTTTCTTACAGGCAAGGGACTACCGTCTGGAAGATTCCGGGGAGAGCCTGCTGGTACAAGTCGAGCGCGACAACTGCGTCTACCGGGACTACTGCATGAGGGCGCCCAAAGAAGGGCTGCCCCTCTACTGTGCCCGCCTCAGTTCATTTCAAGCGGTCTTACGCCATGTGCTTGATAAAGATTTTTCAGCCTTAATGGAGACAGATGAGCGCGGCATCTGCCGCGGCATGCTGTTTCCAGCCACCCGGCCCAAGGAAGAAATAGTCACCCGGGAAGGACATATACTAAAGGTTGCCGGGCGGAGGGCCATCCTGCTGCCGCAGGAAACATACGCCTCCCTGTTTATGTCGATAAAAGAACACGCTCCTCATGCCTTAAAACACGTACTTTATGATGCCGGCTTCCGGTCGGCTTTGAACCTGGCCCGTAAAACCCGGATTCTTTACTCCGACCCGGAAGAATGCCTGCAGCTGCTTTTAGAAGTGATCAAAAATGACGGGCTGGGTAATGTGGAGCTTGTTTCCTTTAACCAGAGTGAGGGCAGGGCCAGGATCATCTGTTATGATTCTTTTCAGGTATCAGTCGCCAATGAATACGGCAGCCTTTACCGCTCTCCCCAGGTCACTTGCGACCTGCTCAGAGGAATATTCGCGGCTTACTTCAGTGTTTTGCTGGATCAGGAGATTATTTGTGAAGAAATGAGCTGTCAGTCGGTAAAGGGAAATTACTGTGAGTTCCTCACAATGCCCCTTCCAAACAACCTGTGGAAGGAGGAGCCTCGTGGCGGAAAAGATTAATGAAGAGTTGGATTCAATCCTGCAAACGGTGATCCGGATTGAACTGCTGGCCTTTTTTCAAGCGAACCCTTATACACGAGACACGGCAGCCGGTTTATCCCTCCGCCTGCACCGTCCCTGCCAGCAGCTTGAACCTGCGCTGCAGGCTCTCAGCGCCATCGGTATCCTGGAAATAGGCGGTACCAGCAAGGTGACCATATACCGCTTGCGCAGCGCCGACTTGATTAGCAGCTATTTTCAAAAACATTGTGGAGACAATACCTAATTAGATTTAGTACTACGGCTGTATCCTGTACTGATTGGGAGGTGTCCGTTATGGTGGAATCTTTGGATGGCTGGTCCCATCTGGCTTTAGATCATTTGCCTGTAGCGATTATTGCCATTGACAGGGAGGGCCGCATCCGGATTTTCAACCGCTTACTGGCCAAATTGACCGGTATAAAAGGTGATCACATTTTAGGTAAGTCATTTCTTAAACTGCTAAACGGTCAAAATCCCGGCTTTAACAAACTGCTTCAAACACTTGCCACGGGCAAGGAGTTTCAAAATCTAAAGCCTGAGTTTGTAATTCCTGTAAACACCTCAACTGATTTCCTGGCCAACATATACGCTATCAAAAACAAAAGCGGCCTCACGGCGGGCGCTATGGCCATATTTACACCTGAACGGCGGCTGCAGGAACTGGAAAGCACCATTGTAAAAGTTGAGAAGCTGGCTATTTTGGGCCAACTGGCAACAGAAATGATCCACGAAATCAGGAACCCGCTTACCGCTGTGAGTGGTTATTTGCAATTATTGCAGCAGCATTCAGAGGGGAGTCCTAAAAAAGAATACTTGGATATCATGTCTGCCGAATTGAAACGTATAAACAAGTTAGTATCTGATTTTCTCCAGCTGGCCAGGCCGGGTTATTGTAAACGCGCGCAGTGTTCCATCAACCAGCTGATTACAGAAGTAGTCGCATTGGTGGAAGGCGAAGCTGTGATCCGCAAACTTGCCATTAACCTGGAAACCTCGGAAGACATGCCAATCGTGAACGCTGACAGCGGGCAGCTAAAACAGGTTTTTCTAAACATCACCCGGAACGCTTTCGAAGCCCTCCCGGCTGGAGGGGAACTTTCCCTCCGGGTCTCAAAAGACCGCCAGCAGGATATCGTACGGGTAGTGATCAGGGACACAGGGAAGGGTATGGACAAACAGACTCTGGCCAATATGTTTAACCCGTTCTTTACCACTAAAGACAGCGGCGCCGGCCTGGGCATGTTTATCAGCAAAAAAATTATCGACAATCATGGCGGCCATATAGAAATCCAGAGTGAACCCGCAAGGGGCACCACAGTCACAGTGCTGCTGCCTGTTGCTTAGTTATATGAAATGCAAAAAAGCGGGTTGCCTTTTTGGCTCTCGCTTGTTTGTATTATGCTGCCAGGCTCCGGATCAGTTACATCGTTTCAAATCTGTTCTTTCCTTTAGATTTGGCTATATAAAGTTGCTGATCGACTCTTTTAATTAATTCTTCAGCAGAATCACCCTGCCACTCCCTGATCCCACCGCTCACAGTAATATTTATGCCTTTTTCAAACTCAGCCGTATTAATTGTCATACGAATACGCTCGGCCAAAAATGCCGCATCTTTTAAAGCCGCGCCTGGCATAATTATTATAAATTCCTCTCCACCATATCTTCCGATAATATCTGTTATCCTACATGTATTACCAAGAATTTGTGCTACTTTAATAATAATATTATCACCTGTTAAATGACCATAATTATCATTGATATATTTAAAATCATCAATATCCATCATTATAATCGAAAGGGGATATTCTATGCGTTTTGCTCGTCCAATCTCTTCACTGAGCTTTTCAAATATATGCTTATAATTCAATAACATTGTCATGGAGTCACGAATCGACAGGTCTTTTAGTTGAAGGTTTTGTTCCAGAATTATTTTTTTATCAATAAATGATTTAACTCTCAACCTAAACACCATTCTGCTTAGAACCCAAGCTATGATATTCATTATAAGCGCATTGACCGTTAATATCGTTACTATATATGTATTTGTCTGGTAATATGGCAAAACAAAGCAAAAAACCAAATATGCCAAAAAGTACATAATAAGACTTTCTACTGGTTGCATATAGATAAATGCAGCAATGGCAAACACAACAATTATATAAACATGTATTGATTCAAACTCCCCCTGAAGAATAAGCGTCAGAGCGCAACCATAAATAAGAGCTCCAAACAAATATATACGTTGGACATTTTTTACAATAACATCCTTGGCCACATTGATTCTCTTGTAAACCATATATAAAACCGGCAGCATAATTACATTGAACAGAATAAAAACAATTATAGCGCCATCCGCGTTACATATTTGGTCCCACAACAAACAGGATATCACTGTTTCTGCAATTATCAGTATTATTGCAGAAACAATCAATTTTAACAGGTTCTCCCCGTATATTTCACGTAAAAACTCATCCTTATTTTCTTTAGGCAGCTGAGTTATGATGTTTTTAAGGAATTCTATCATACCAACTACCTCCAGTTCGTCAATATTATCATCTTACTTTTTGCGTTTATAACCTCTACGTATAGCTTACAGGAGAACCGGGAAATTGTCTAACCCTGTTTAAGTAGCGCAAACTATCTAAAACATTCAATTTTTTATCAAAAAAGAAGGGAAATTTTCAGCGGCATTTAGTCAACTTTTTGCTGAAATATATAGAAAAATTTCATGCTCGTCATAGTAACCTGACGAGCATGAAACCCCTTTAGGGAAGCAATCAATTTTGAAATTCTTCCCTGGATATCTTTTTCAACCCTATTCAGTAATATCCGCGTGATACTCCTGCAGGGATTTTACATTGGCTTTCTTAAAAGCATTTTCTTGATAGGCCGCTATACCTCTGGCGCTGGCCAGGGCCGCCGCCAGTGTGGTGATGTACGGGACTTTATTTTTAATGGCTGTTTTGCGGATATAAGAGTCATCATGCTGGCTGCGTTTCCCGGTTGGGGTGTTAACGACCAGATTAATCTCATTGTTGGTAATGCCGTCGACGATATTGGGGCGGCCTTCATACAATTTTTTGATCTTTTCAGATGCTACCCCGTTTTCTTTCAGAAAACTGTGGGTCCCCGCCGTCGCCTTTATTTTGAAGCCCAACTTGGCGAATTCCCTGGCTGCTTCCAGCAAGGCCGGCTTATCCTGATCGGGTACACTGAGCAGGACTGTGCCGGATGTGGGGAGAGTGGTCTGGGTTGCCTCCTGTGCCTTATAATAGGCCAGGCCGAATGAATCGGCAATTCCCAAAACTTCACCGGTGGAACGCATCTCCGGTCCCAGCACCGGGTCGACTTCCTGGAACATATTAAACGGGAAGACCGCCTCTTTTACCCCGTAATGCGGGATTTTTCTTGAAACCAAACTTTTGACAGATGAACTTTTACCTGTTTCTGCAGCCAGCATGATTTCTGTAGCAATCCGGGCCATTGAAACGTTGCAGACTTTTGACACCAGGGGGACGGTCCGTGAAGCCCGCGGGTTGGCTTCCAGCACGTAAACCCTGTCATCGGCGATGGCGTACTGCATGTTCATCAGCCCCACCACGTTCAACTCCCCGGCAATCTTCTTGGTATATTCCACAATGGTTTTAATATGCCGGTCAGGAATGCTGATCGGCGGAATCACGCAGGCTGAATCTCCGGAGTGGATGCCCGCCAGTTCAATATGCTCCATAACCGCCGGCACAAAAGCGTCAGACCCGTCGGCGATGGCGTCCGCCTCTGCTTCAACGGCATTGGTCAGGAAGCGGTCGATCAGGATCGGCCTTTCCGGCGTGACGCCTACCGCGGCGGCCACGTACTGCCGGAGCATTTCCTCATCGTAAACCACTTCCATGCCGCGGCCGCCCAGAACATATGAAGGGCGAACCATTAGAGGATAGCCGATACGGTTGGCGATATCCAGTGCTTCTTCAATATTTACCGCCATACCGGACTCCGGCATGGGAATACCAAGCTGGTTCATGATTTGGCGGAACCGGTCACGGTCTTCAGCCAGGTCGATCGTTTCAGGTGTCGTACCGAGTATTCTAACACCGGCCTGGGCCAGTTCGGCGGCGATATTCAGAGGAGTCTGGCCTCCGAACTGGACAATTACCCCCAGCGGCTTTTCCTTTTCATAGATGCTTAAAACGTCTTCGACTGTGAGCGGTTCAAAATACAGCTTGTCCGATGTGTCATAGTCGGTGGAAACCGTTTCAGGGTTGCAGTTGACAATAATAGTTTCGTAGCCCAAATCGCGCAGGGCGAACGCCGTGTGCACGCAGCAGTAGTCGAACTCGATGCCCTGGCCGATCCGGTTCGGACCTCCGCCGAGGATCATCACTTTCTGCCGGTCGCTCGCTGCAGTCTGGTCCGGGGCGTTGTAGGTGGAAAAATAGTAGGCCGCGTTTTCAACACCGCTTACCGGTACAGCTTCCCATCCCTCTACTACCCCTAAAGCCGTCCGGCGCTGACGTATTTCTGTTTCCGGCAGGTTTAACAGCATTGCTAAATAACGGTCGGCAAAACCGTCCTTTTTAGCCTTTATCAGCAGCTCGTCCGGCAGGCGCCGGTTTTTATAGGTCATGATCTCTTCTTCCAGCATTACGAGTTCTTTCATCTGCTGGATGAACCAGGGTTTGATGTGGGTCAGCCGGTATAAGTGTTCAATATCGGCGCCTTTGCGCAGGGCCTCATACATGATAAACTGGCGTTCACTGGACGGCTCGGCCAGCATTGCCAGCAGTTCATCCAGGGAGCGGCGGTTAAAATCTTTCGCGAAACCCAACCCGTAGCGATTAATCTCCAGGGAGCGGATGGCTTTTTGGAAGGCTTCTTTATAGTTTTTACCGATGCTCATCACTTCGCCGACAGCCCGCATCTGTGTCCCCAACTTGTCCAGGGAGCCAGGGAACTTTTCAAAGGCCCAGCGGGAGAATTTAATGACGACATAATCGCCTGAGGGAGTATATTTATCCAGGGTGCCGTCCCGCCAGTAAGGAATTTCGTCCAGGGTCAAGCCGGCCGCCAGCATCGACGAAATCAGGGCGATGGGAAAACCGGTGGCTTTGGAGGCCAAGGCGGAGGAACGTGAGGTGCGGGGGTTAATTTCAATAATAACCACCCGGCCGGTTTTGGGGTCGTGGGCGAACTGAATATTGGTGCCGCCAATAACTTCAATAGCTTCCACAACATCATAGGAATATTTCTGCAGCCGCTTCTGCAGCTCGGGGTCGATTGTCAGCATCGGGGCGGCGCAGTAGGAATCGCCGGTATGCACCCCCATGGCGTCAATATTCTCTATGAAGCAAACGGTAATCATCTGATTTTTAGCGTCCCGTACTACCTCCAGCTCCAGCTCTTCCCAGCCGAGTACCGATTCCTCGATCAGAATTTGTCCCACCAGGCTGGCGGAAATACCGCGGCTGGCAACTGTCCTTAACTCTTCAACGTTGTACACCAGGCCGCCGCCGGTGCCTCCCATGGTGTAGGCGGGGCGGATAACCACAGGGTACCCTAGCTCCAGGGCGATTTTTTCAGCTTCCTCGACACTGTAAGCCGGCTTGCTGCGGGGCATTTCAATGCCCAGCCGGTTCATGGTCTCCTTGAAGGCGATGCGGTCTTCTCCGCGCTCGATGGCGTCAACCTGCACACCGATAACTTTGACCCCGTATTTGTCCAGAACGCCGGCCTTATAAAGCTCCGAACTCAAATTAAGACCTGACTGGCCGCCTAAATTCGGAAGCAGCGCGTCAGGCCTTTCTTTAGCTATAATGTCGGTGAGACTCTTTAGATTTAACGGCTCAATATAAGTTACATCCGCGATACCCGGGTCCGTCATAATAGTGGCCGGATTAGAGTTCACCAGAACAATCTGGTACCCCAGTTTTCGCAGGGCTTTGCAGGCCTGGGTGCCGGAATAGTCAAATTCACAAGCCTGCCCAATCACAATTGGTCCCGATCCAATAATTAAGATTTTGTTGATGTCACTCCGTCGTGGCATGTTATACCTCCTGCTTTACACTATAGAACAAGCAATTATCTCCATTGATAAACTACAGCTTGTCTAAATGAAAATTATATCAAAAAATTTTAAGTTTGTAAGTATTACATTTATAATTAAAATCATGAAATAAAAGAAGGTGAATAAAAGAATAAACATAACAGGGGGCAACTACCACCCCGCCTGTTTTTTTTGTTTTCCGCACCTTACATGGGGATCGCATATTTCTTTGCATCCTGTGCTTGTACAGGAGCCAGGGTGACTTTTGCCTGAACTTTTTTACACATATATAATGGTCAACTGAACATGAGAATTGCCGAATCCCAGAAAACTTTCAACTGGGAACGGGAAACTGTTTTAGACGTGAGAAATGAGACATGAGAAATTAGACGTGAGAAGTGAGAAGTGAGACGTGAGAATACAAGGGATGGTCTTAAGGGTCTACAGACCCAAGAGGAATATTTAAATCCCACGTCCCAAGTCCCACGACCCACGACTAAATTGCTCACGACCCACATCCAAATCAGCCCGGAGGCGTCAGAGAAAGGAGAATGTCTTTGAAAAGCACAGCTCGCGTGATATTTATGACAGCAGCCAGCTTCTTGTTCAGCCTCATGTTGGTTACCGGTATCGCATCTACTGCACATGCCGATACAGCAGGCATGTCAGGCTCATACGGGAATGACGGGATTCAGTATTCCCAACCATATGACGGTATTCAGTATAATTCCAGTAACTACTATTACTCACCTGCTCAGAATTACAGTTACAATTACAGAAACACAGTCAGATACCAGGCGGCGCCAACTCAAAAAACAGCACCGGTAAAATCAGCGCCAGCGGCAACAACCGGTTCAGCAATTTCCGGCCTTACTGCCAAGGAAAGTCAAATGTACAACCTGGTCAACCAGGACCGGATCAATAATGGTCTGGCCCCACTTTCGCTGGATATGAACCTCGTGAACCTGGCCAGGATGAAAAGCCAGGACATGTACCAGAACAACTATTTCAGCCATACCTCTCCAACCTACGGGTCAGCATATCAGATGGAGAAAAACGCCGGTCTGTCCTACAGCATCATGGGCGCTGAAAATATTGCCAAAGCTCCGTCAGTCCAGTATACGGAAAACGCGTTTATGAACAGCTCCGGCCACAGGGCCAACATCCTGAACTCACAGTACAACACGGTTGGTATAGGTATTGTCGACTCACAATCCGGAGTGGTTGTTACCCAGTTGTTTGCTAAAAAATAGGCGCTTATAACTGTAAATATTCAGTGATTTTTTAAGGCACGATGAAAATCGTGCCTTAAATTACGTATTAGTTAGCATAATATTTGTTTAGTATGTCTGTATTTCTCTATTACTTTGGGGACACATTAAATAAACCCCCTAAATTGAAAGGAGAAGTACATGGATAATAAGAACCGCGATAATGAACTGCGCGAGCAAGTCAGGTCATTGCTTGAAGAAGATAAAGATTTACGTGGTTACGCGCTTAATGCAGATGTTGTGGAAGGTGAAGTCCAGCTTCAGGGAATAGTGGATACGCTTAAGGAAAAAGAAAGGGCCGCTGAACTGGTCCGGCAAATCCCCGGCATCAAGGGCGTAGCCAATGCCGTATCCATAAGTACTGACGGAGCTATAACCGACAAAAATGTAACCATGGAGGTTAATGAAGAACTGGCAATGGCTCCAGGTGTTGATCTGCGTCATATTGGGGCAAGCGCAGTTGGCGGCAGCGGAACAGTAGTGCTTAAAGGGAGGACTGATGATCCCGCTGAAATAGAAGCCGCCCGGGAAGCTGCTTCCAAAGCCCGTGGTGTGACAAGAGTATTGAGTCAAGTCAAAATCGGTGAAGAAGAGCCAAGCTTGGAGGATATTTTCCACAGCCAGGTGAATAACGATAAGGAAGAATAGACATTTACCCCTTATTAATCCTGGCCTATAATTAGTTAAAGCATGTCCGGTTTACAGTGACGCTGAAAGCTAGGTGCTAAGGATTTAAGGTAAGGACTGGGTGTATTATTCGGTCGGTGACGTCAGCGGTGAAAATGGTGTCATCTCCTGGCTGGGCGAATATTATCTGCCCTGTCTTCCCTACCTCAGCAACTCGGTTTGGGAATTCAGCTATTTTGAGAATCCCGGCGCGATGAATGCCCTGGCTGCTTTGTCTCAATTGTACGCTAACCTTTATGGGGCAAACAGAGCCGGGCTGCCTGCCAGAGTAAGGGATTTTATCGACCTGGTTGTCAACAATGATGAAGGCGTTTTATATAAAAAAGCAAAGCAATTGAATTCAATCATAGGCGGCCGGGTTTCCGTCCTCCCGCCAAAAAGCGCGAGCTGCTGCCAAAATTTTTTGAAATAAAGAAGCAGAGCCGGCTGCCTGTCTATATCTATTTGATCCAGCGGCTATAAACCAAGAAAGAATGATTTCAAAATATTTTAAGACAGCTTGTGTTTTTTGCGGTTGTACAACCTTTTGACAAGGTATACGGCGCCGATAACTATTAAATAAACAACAAATAAGACTATAAAGCCCCACAAGCCTGAAACAATATCTGCAAATTCCATATTGCCTCTGCCGGTAATTTTCTGCTCTATTTCCAGGCCGAACACAAGCACTGTTAAAAATATAAATGTAAAAATAAATGATATGGAAGATATGGACCACTTGGCTAAACGCCTGAAGATTTTATCAGCAACCAGGAACAGGACTAGGCCTATTACTCCGATAGTCCAGAAATGCAGTCCCTTGTCCGTTAAACTAAGGCCCATGGCGCTTGATATATAAATAATAAAATCATGTATGTTGTTGATTAAACCTGCTGATACTTTAAGCGCTTTTTCCATATTTAATCATTATTAAACAGTTTAGGCACTTTGGGAGCCCGCACCCAGGAAGGCTGGGGCAGACCGGAGCCTAACAGAGGCCTGACGTAAAACTTAAAGGCGTCCGTGACATGATTTCCCGCGCTGTTGATGAATTCATCGGGCATAACTCTGGTCTGCGCGGCGATATCCTCAAACCGGTCCAATACATAATCAACTGAATAGTTGCCGGTCCGCCTGATGGTGACCGAGCCGTCCACATCATTCCACATCGCCATCTGGACAGCCCGCTCTCCGACTTCCCTGGCCTCATGCTGATCAATGTCGGACACGCAGCCGAAGAAAGAACGCTGCAGGTAGCCGAAGGTGTCGCTGCGCACCCGGGCAATGTTCAGCTTTGCTCTGATCTGATCCGCTAACAAGTCTCCCAGGGAACTGGTGCCGGAAAGCTGCACGTTGCCGTGCGCATCCTTCTCGCTTTCCCTCAGCTTTGTGACAATAGGCGCCCCGGAAGCGTCCCTGATCCCTTCCGAAACGGCGATTATACAGATCCCGTACCTGTCATAGACCTCTTTCACATCCAGGAGGAACTGCTCCATGCTGAAGGTCCTTTCCGGCAGGTAGATAAGGTGAGGCCCGTCGCCGTCATATTTTCTGGCAATGGCCGAAGACGCGGTCAAAAACCCGGCATGCCGGCCCATGACCACGCCGATATATACCCCGTTTAGAGCCCTGACATCCAGGTTAACCCCCATAAAAGCCTGGGTGACAAACCTGGCCGCCGAACCAAAGCCGGGAGTATGGTCATTCAACATCAGGTCATTGTCGATAGTTTTAGGCACATGGATTACCCGCAAATCATATTTGGCCAGCTCGGCTTCTTCATTAACAATACGGGCTGTATCCGCGGAATCATTGCCGCCTATGTAAAAGAAATACCGGATGTCGTGGGCTTTTAGGACTTTAAATATTTCGTGACAATACTTGCTGTCCGGTTTTATCCTGGTGGACAATAAAGCCGAGGACGGGGTTAAGGCCACCTGTTCCAAATTGTGGGTGGTTTCCTGGGTCAGGTCGAGCAGATCCTCATTTACTATCCCCTCTACTCCTCTTAAGGCCCCATATACTCTGGACACCTGGGTATACTTTCTGGCTTCCAGAACTATCCCGGCCAGGGTCTGATTTATTACTGCGGTCGGCCCCCCGCTTTGGGCTATCAAAACCTTACCATTAGTCGCCATTACGATCCTCCGTTAATTGATGTTGTTTATTTTTTAAATCTTATGTTTAAAGAAAATAGAAATTACCAATTAAGTATTTTCATCATCTTTCGCTGCATTTCCTTCCAAGACAGCAGAAATAATCCAACAAAAACAACAAATCCCGAACAGTTATTATTCAGGATTAGCAGACGGAGCCTAGAGGCTCCAAATTTTTTTTGAACATTTATACAGCGTGCTGCGAGTTCTGATTGGATTGATTTTTTGTGGAATAAAACACCGAATTGTTTGAATGGTGTTAAGTGATCAGCAGCAGCTGACTTCTCTTTGCGTTCATACCTCCAGTACCCATGTCCCCTCATCCTGCGCATAAAACAAATCACAAACCATACCCTGGTTTCACAGCGGTAGCGCTGCGGATGCAGGTCTCTGGGCCGGCTTAGGCAATAGCGTTCATCTTCCCGCGCCACACAGTTGAATACCCGGTGCCACCGCCCCAGCCAGCGGAAGCGCCGGGGCCGCTGCCGGGTGTAAGGAAATTCTGAAGAGTAATGGCAATAATCGGTTTGTGTAAAAAAAAGCTAAATTTCTTTTTCTACTTCATCGAGGAAATTGGTAGCTGCTATGGGGTTTGCAAGCTGAACGGCAATATACGAGACGATATTATCCAAATCTCTGTGAGCAAGCTCCGAAACAACCAGCTTATACATTGTATTTTTCTCTTATGCTTTTCAAAGAGGTTTCTCCGTCCAGCACCTTTCCTTCCGCTATTTGCGCCTCGGCTGCAGCCAATTTGTTATACACATCCAGCATAAACAATTTTTCCTCGTACATTTTTACGCTCATGATAACCATATCGCCATAACCGTTTTTAGTAATATATATCGGCTCGGTTGCCTCTTGGCACATTTGAGAGATTTTGCTTGTGTTTTTCAAATCTCGAATCGGAATGATTTGCGGCATAACCGTCAACTCCTTTCTATGACATTATTGTGCCATAATTATGTCCCGACTACAAGAGCACTTTGGTAAGTTTTATCAAATTTTTATTGTAAATATTACTAATTGGTATTATAATAACCAAGTGAAAAACAAAAACACCCAATTGTTTTTGTTGTTGTGCAGGTTGGGGTTGCATTAAGAGATTGTGGGATAAAGGAGACAGAGAATGAACAAACGTAAATACTACATAATCGCCATTATTTGTTTGGTATTGGTAATTATTGGTTCGGCTTTTTACATAATATCGGGTGAAAGAAAAGGGTCAGGGGTCTATGTCACAACCGCCCGGGCGGAAATAAGCGGCGGCAACGAAACACCGGCGCTAAGCGGTAAACTGGAAGTTCAGCAGTCTGCCAATGTGGTCTCCAAAATAACCGGCAGGGTGGGATCCGTAAATATTGATATAGGCAGCCGGGTAAAAGCCGGTGATGTTTTAGTAACCCTGGATGCCAACGAGCTGGCGGCAAGTGTTAACCAGGCCGAGGCCGCGGTGGGAGTGGCGCGCTACAATTATGACGCGGCCCAGATTGACTACGAAACCGCTAAACTGTACTACGAGCGTAACAAAATCTTATATGAGCAGGGCGCCATATCCCAGGTAGTATTTGAAAATACCTATGCCCAGCCGTTTAAGAAGGCCGAACATTATGCAAAATACGGCGCCGACGCCGCTCTGCAGGCGGCGCTTGCCGCTTTGGACCTCGCCCGCGCCAATTACGCCAACAGCATCATCACTTCACCCATAGACGGCGTAGTTACCGCCAAAAACATAAACCCGGGAGAGCTGGCCACTACCAGTATCACTCTGGTAACGGTAGTAAACCTCGATAAAGTTTTTCTGCAGACGGCAGTGGATGAGAGTTACATAAACAAATTAAAGGAAGGCGACACCCTGCCGGTTAAGGTTGCTGCCGTTTCTGATCAGCCTTTCACTGGGGTCATCTCTAATATCTCTCAGGCCGCCAGCACATCCAGCAAAGGATTCACGGTGAAAGTGTTAATTGAGAATGCTGAACACCTACTTAAGCCGGGCATGTTTGCAGAAGCCTCGCTCAGCGCAATTGACCGATCTGAACTAATGATACCGAAGAGCGCGGTAATAAATGAAGGCGGGCACAGCTACGTTTGGGTCGTAGAAAACGGAACGGTATCGAAAAGGGAAGTGGTAAAAGGAACATCCAGCGCAGTAAAAACCGGCATTAAAGCAGGCCTCAAGGAAGGCCAGGAAGTGGCTACATCAGGGCTGGAGCAGTTAAAAGAGGGTATGCGGGTAAATATAATGAGCGTTGAATAATCAAACAGTTTATCAAATAGTTGAGGAGAGTAACCATCAATGGAAGCAAAACAGGAAGCAGTACAGGAAAACAAAGCAGGAAACAAAAAACTTATGATGGTCTTGATTTTAATCGCTGGAATTTTGACCATTCTTGGAGTTACCGCTTATTACTGGTATATGTCCTCTCATTACGTAAGATCGGATGACGCCCGGGTGGATGCCGCCATGGTCAGTGTAAGCCCGCAAATGGCAGGCCGGATCGCAGAAATATACGTATCCGAGGGAGACACAGTCAGCCAGGGCGCTCTGATTGCCCGCCAGGTGGACTTGACCCTGGCTTCAGGAACCAACCTGGATATGGCGGTTATTAAGTCTCCGGTAAGCGGAACCGTGATCAGGAAGATCGGCAATGTCGGTGAAACAGGCATCGCCGGGCAGCCCATCGTCTACGTGTCAGATTTGAGCAGCGTGTATATTACCGCCAATGTTAAAGAAACCGAATTGGCAAAAGTTAAACCAGGCCAACTTGTCGATTTTACTATTGACGCTTTCCCCAAAGTCAAGTTCTCCGGACAGGTAAGTTCCATCGTTAATGCCACAACTTCCTCCTTTTCCCTGCTGGGTTCTTCCAACACGGGCGGCAACTACACCAAAGTCGTGCAGCGCATCCCGGTCAAGATAACCATAAACAACCTGCAAGGCTGCGTACTGATGCCGGGGATGAACGCCTATGTAAAAATTCATATCAAATAGGGGGAGGACATGGAAGAAACAAACACCGCTAAAGTTCCCTGGCTAACTTTATTTGCCCTGATATTAGGGGTATTTGTGTCCGCGTTAGTCGGCAGCAGCATCACTGTAGCTCTCCCCAAAATGATGGCGGTATTCGGAGTGGACGCTGCTTCAATACAGTGGGTGGTGACCGCTTACACTCTGGTTTCCGGTGTAGTAGTGCCGGTAAGCGGGTATCTTTGCGACCGCTTCGGCGCGAAGAGCACTTTATTATTCTCTTTAATTGTTTTTACCCTGGGATGCGTCCTTTGTTCTTTTGCCTGGAACAACAACTCACTGATAGTTTTTCGCATAATCCAGGCTGTCGGCGGGGGATTAATAATACCGGTGGTCATGACGGTACAATATCTTATTGTACCAAGGGAAAAAATAGGCCTGGCCATGGGTGTATTCGGTATCGCGGTGATGGTAGCGCCGGCAATAGGACCGACCTTGGGGGGAATTCTTGTCGATATACTAAACTGGCAATGGATTTTTATCATTAACATTCCCGTCGGAGTCGCTTCTATTTTAATGGTTTTTGTCTTGCTTGAGGAAACACCGCGGCGAAAAGATAAAAGGTTGGATGTTCCCGGGGTAATCCTGTGCTCGGCAGCATGCTTTGCACTGCTGCTGGCTCTCAGCCAGGGACAGAAGGAAGGCTGGACATCCTTATACATAGTCAATCTGATTATCGCAGCCGGGTTTGGTTTCGTTCTGTTCGTTATATGGGAGTCCATATTCCCGGAACCTCTTTTAGATTTAAGGCTCCTGAACAACCGGACTATGGTTTTTAGCCTCACTGCTGTTTCACTCTTTACCATAGGTTTGTACTCCGGATTGTTCCTGATGCCGCTTTACGCCCAGAATATTATGGGTTATACATCTACACAGACCGGGATGCTGCTTTTGCCGCAGGCCCTGGCAATGGCGGCGATGATGCCGGTTTCGGGCTTGTTATTTGACAAGTTCGGCGCCCGGGTAATAGGGTTAATCGGCGTCGGACTCACAGCCTATTATACTTACCAGTTACACACCCTGACAGCCGGTATCAGTTTTGGGGAAATAAACTGGATCCTGGTCAAACGGGCTGTTGGCATGGGGCTGGTCGTCGGGCCGCTGATGACAGTGGGGATGAATACTATTCCCAAACATATGACGTCTCAGGGGTCTGCCTTAAGCAATCTTTTCCGTCAAATTGCCGCCTCCATCGGCATTCCCATACTGGTTTCGATAATGACCACCCGCCAGGTCTATCATACCGCCTGGCTGGCAGATACCGTTAACTGGAGTAACCCGGCGGCGGTTAGTGCAATAAAGAAACTGGCGGGGGTATTATACATCACAGGCGTGAAGGTTCAGGCGCCATATTCTACAGCGGCGGCTCTCAGCATCCTTGCCGGGCTGAATAGCAAAGAGGCGTTTATCTGCGGTATACAAGATGCTTTCATCTTTGCCGGAATTATCACCGCTTTGGGAATTCCCCTATGTATGTTTTTGAGCAAGAAGGCGGAAGAAGAAGAAACATGGAAACAAAAAGCTCGTTTTCCTGCCCCGGTCCCCACTGATAACGAACACCCGGCAGGCTAATCCCTGTATATGATAGAATTATAGAAAACAAGACTCAATTTGAGGGGCTTGATGATGGAAGATAACAGCCGCGCCAGAATTGTGGCAGAAACAATGAAGCTCTTTAATTATCGCGGTTACAAGAGTGTGACCATGCGTGAAATCGCCAATCACCTGGGGATAAGCAGCAGGACCTTGTATAATCTTTTTCCTAGTAAAGAAGATATAGCCGAAGAAGTCATTTCCCTGCTGTCTCAAAATGTCAATGAGGGAATTTTACAGGTAAGAAACTCTAAATCAGATCCCGTATCAAAATTAAGGCAGGTAATTTATCTTGTAAAAAATGAACTAATAGCAATAAACCCATTATTAATCAGAGATATAAGTCTTTACGTTCCCAACCTGAATCAAAGAATACTAAACAGGCGGGACGAATTTGTTCAATTAATTGAAGATTACATCAAACAAGGCCAGGCTGCCGGCCTTATTAAAAAGGAAATTAACCCGGAATTGGCGGCGCACACCTATATAGGCATGTTAAGAGCGCTTATTAATACCCAAAATGATGATATGCACGGCTATTCAAAAGAAGAAGTGTTTGACTTTCTTATTTGCATATTCTTTACCGGAATATGTGAAAACCACACAAGCAAATAGTTGTTACGAGGTGAATTATTGTGTATAAAAAAGCACTAATTGCACTGGACGGTTCGGCGCCATCCTTCCGGGCTGTGGAGGCTGCTATAAAAATGACCGGCAGTATAGGGGAAATATCTCTAATTTACGTTGTTAACCTACCCCACGTTAACGCACCGGCCGACGGGCAAATAATGGACTTTTTCCCTCCCCAATACTACAAAGAACTGACTAAGACCGCACAGGAAGTTTTGGATAAAGCGGAACAAATGCTGGCGCCGTATCACAAAACAACAAAAATTATAGAATCCGGCCCCCCGGCAGAAACCATTTTACATATAGCGGAAAAGGACCATTACGACTTGATCATCATGGGCAGCCGGGGACTCAACTCCATCCAGAAGCTGTTTCTGGGCAGTGTCAGCAATAAAGTACTCTCCCTCGCCCAGCCCGCGGTACTGTTAGTCAAGTAAAAAAAGAAGCAGGGGGACGGTTCTCCAAGGGATCAAATGCTCTGCTGATTCCCTGGGGGGCCTTTTCCGGCTGCCGGGAAACCACTCTGTACTGGCAAAAAGCCTTTCTCCTTACCATCGGCGATCCGGCCCTGGGCACGCTCACCCTGCTTAATGCCCACTTTGAAATGTGTCGGAAATATTTACACTGTTAATACGGATCACACTGTCCGACGAAATCAAATGCACCTCATAATCCTTGGAAATTCGGTATTGGGTTCAACGAACAGACAGATACACCACGAACAAATGAAAACTATACGGAAGAAATCAGAAACGCATTGTCTTTGGCTGGCTTTAGGGCGCCTTATGTCTTAATGCCTCACCCGGCGTCCGGCATTTACAGCGAATATTATGCCGCAAAATATCCTGATGAAGTATCTGCGATTATTATGCTGGACACAACATCAACCGCAAAAACAGGAACTAAAAACCCACCCAAATTCTTATACGGATTAGGCAAGTTGCAGCAAGCCTGTGGATTAACACGCATTGCATTTGGATTGATGCCTCCTTCTCAAAAAGCCGAAAATGGATACACCGAAAAAGAAATCAGTGATTATAAATTGTTTGCTTATCATGTTCTCAACGATACTATTATTGATCAGTCTTATCGTATGCTTGACAATAAACACTAAACTAATCCAAAACCGACCTGCCGGTTATATGCTAAAAAAGTTTTCCTTTTGAGATGATTTCGTCATATAGAAACTGACCCCGTTTACCATTTCTATATTCTTCCAGGGAGTAGGGCCTTGGAGAAATATCTAAATCTATATCTTCACTGATTTCTTTAAGCATAACTGCTTCTTCCAGATAATCGTGACCAAAGTCCGGAGAAATAATTGCTATATCAATATCGCTATCTTTACCTGCGTTTCCTTTGGCGTAAGATCCAAATAATATAGCTTTTTCTACACGAATGTTTCTGTTAAAAGCCAAACTCCATTCTTCGCACTGGATCCAGCGGGATACGCTCATGGCGTACTGCTCCAAAAGCTGGGTTGGGATCAGATGCGCGCACCGGCGCTCATACAGCCACTGCCAGGTTTTTTCGTATATCTCAAC
>ENA-UOYA01001313-UOYA01001313.1-activated-sludge-metagenome-genome-assembly--contig:-NODE-1313-length-27142-cov-9.388046_pt1 | contig 27142 bp, 25 predicted proteins | sample MGYA00238163_ERZ764804 | MGnify/ENA primary metagenome ERZ764804 (study PRJEB28919, sample SAMN05720223) | activated sludge metagenome | isolation source: Anaerobic digester | place: Hong Kong... | reverse complement strand
ATGGTTGCGGGAGAGGGACTTGAACCCCCGACCTTCAGGTTATGAGCCTGATGAGCTACCAACTGCTCTATCCCGCGATATTCTGGTGCCGGAAACCGGACTTGAACCGGTACGGTCTTTTAAGACCACGGGATTTTAAGTCCCGGGCGTCTGCCCATTCCGCCATTCCGGCATTCCCGGCCTGCTCGGTCTTTAAAAAGGATAACATAACAAGCCTTCAATGTCAATATGAAATTTGCATTTAGTCGATGTTTTTGTCTTCCAATTTTGGTTTTACGTTGTGCCAAGCCTGTCGTCAGCCCGACAATTTAGCCCCTTTTTTAAACGCCGGCACGTAGGATGGCGGCGCGGCGCAATGCAGAAAGCAACCCTCAAGAGCTTGGCGGCTGCGTTTTTTGGATTCTCGTTGCGCATTAAACAAGGCTTTTTGAGTAAACCTCGGTGTAGACCAGCCTTCCTTCCAGGCGCTCCGATTTCATAAGGCTTATGCGCGTTACCGGCATACGGCACGGCGCGAGGGTCGCCGCGCTGCCCGCATGCCCGTTTTTGACCTCGCGGGCGAGCGTCACATGCGGGCGGTATTCGCCCGGATCCAACGCGAAGCCCTCGGATTTCAGCCGCGCGATCAGGCTGCCATGGAGGGCCGCCAGCTCCGCCGAAAGCTCTACGCCCGCCCACAGGATATCTCCCCCGCCGCGCCGAAAACGTCCAAGCCCCGCAATAGTAAGTGTAAAGCGCTCTGCCTTTACACCCTCAACCGCCCGTATGACGGCGCGGGCGTCGGGCGTCTCTCCCAAAAACGCCAGCGTCAGATGTAAAAGCTCCGGTCGGGAGAAGCGCCCCCTCATCCCGGCGTCACGGAGGCTTTCGATTAGCGCGCACAGCTTTTGTTTTATATCGTCGTTTAAGCATATGGCCACAAAAAGACGCATGGAATTACTCTCCCATAGCCGGTCGGCCGCCGCGGCCCGCGACTATCAGACGCGCCCCGTCTCAAGAAACCGCTCGGCGAACGCCACGCGCGGCGCCGTAAAGCTCTTGCCGTTTAGGTAATCGAGCAGCCCCGCCGGCGAGCGGAAATCCATGACAAGCCGGTAGGAATACAGGGCCTGATAGGGAAGGCTCACGTTTTTGTTTTGCTCGTTTGTGCCGTATTTGCCGTCCCCCGCCAGCGGATGCCCGGCGGCGGCGAATTGCGCGCGTATCTGATGGGTCCTGCCGGTCAGAATTTCCGCCTCGACAAGCGACATGCCGTTTTTCTCGCAAAGCACCTTGTAGCGGGTAACCGCGGTCCTGGCATCCCCGGTTAGCCGGTCCCGCAGGAATACCATGTTTCGTCGCTCGTCTTTGTAGAGGTAGTTCTGCAGCTCTCCGGCGCTTTTTTCGAATACGCCGTGCACCACGCACAGATAAAATTTGCGCACCTGCCTTTGCCGTATGCGCTCGTTTAATATGCGCAGGCTCTCGGCGTTCTTGGCGGCGATGACGAGGCCTCCGGTGTTGCGGTCGATGCGGTTGCACAGCGCGGGCGCGAAGGTGTGCTCGTCGTCGGGGCGGTATTCGCCCTTGTGGTAAAGGTAGCTCTGGATACGGGCCAGAAGTGTGTTGACCTGCTCGCTCTCGTCGGGATGCACCAAAAGCCCCGGCGGCTTGTCGGCTATGAGGATGTTTCGGTCCTCGTACACGACCGAAAGCCGCGGTTTTACCTTTAAATAGGCGTTTGCGGCGTCGTCCGGCGAGCGGAACTGGTCGTCCTTTATATAAAGCGTCAGCACATCACCCTCCGAAAGGCGGGCGGATATTTCGGCGCGCGCGCCGTTTAAGCGCACGCGCTTCAGCCGCAGGTATTTGTATATGAGCGGCTGCGGTATATTGAGAAGCTTTGTAAGGAACTTGTCCAGCCGCTGCCCGGCGTCGTTTTTGCCGACAACGATGGTTTTCACAGGCACTGTCTCCTTTTGCGCCAAAACGGCGTTTTCGCCCGCCTACTCGCCTATTATCTTGATGAGTACGCGCTTGTCGCGCATACCGTCGAACTCGCCGTAAAAAATCTGCTCCCATGGCCCGAAGTCAAGGCGGCCGTCGGTCACCGCCACGACGACCTCCCTGCCCATGACGCTGCGCTTTAGGTGGGCGTCGGCGTTATCCTCGTAGCCGTTATGCGCGTACTGCTCGTAGGGGAGCTCGGGCGCTATCTTCTCGAGCCAGCGCTCAAAATCGGCGTGCAGGCCGCTTTCGTCGTCGTTGATGAACACGCTGGCGGTGATGTGCATGGCGTTGACAAGCACAAGTCCCTCGCGCACGCCGCTCTCATGAAGCGCAGCCTCCACCTGCGGCGTGATGTTGACAAAGGCGCGCCTTTTGGGGACGCGCATGGTAAGAACCTTTCGGAAGCTTTTCACTTAAATCCCTCCCTGTATCCTTTCCAAGAGTATAGCATAAATCCGCGCCGCGGTCAAAGAAAATTGTCGTGTACCGGCCTTCGGCGACCTGCGGCGAGCCGCGGGGCGCAGGCTGTAAATTCGCGCCTTTGGCTGTTGAAATAGGCGGGGCATTTGTGGTAGAATAACCCTTGTCTTTACAAAGACGCACGACCTGCCGGTTACGGCGGGGCCCAAGGGAAACCATACGCTGCGCCCTTAAAGCAGGCCGGGAAAGGAACGTCACAAATGGAAATCATGGAAAAACTTGCGGGAGAATTTAAGATAAAGCCCCAGTACGCCGAAAACATCGTACGGCTTATAGAGGAGGGCAATACCATACCCTTCATCGCCCGCTACCGCAAGGAGCAGACCGGCTCCATGGACGACCAGCTCCTGCATGAATTCGCCGACAGGCTTGCTTATCTCAAAAATCTCGAAAAGCGCCGCGAAGAGGTGCGGGCGGCCATAGAGGAGGCCGGCGGTCTCACCGACGAGCTTTCGGCGTCGCTGTCGGCCGCCGCGACACTTGCGGAAATAGAGGATATCTACCGCCCCTTTAGGCCCAAGCGGCGCACCCGCGCGTCCGTCGCGCGCGAAAGGGGCCTGGAGCCTCTCGCCCTCGCCGTGCTGGAACAGCGCCCCGACAGCCCGGACCCGCTCGCTCTTGCCGCCGGATACGTCGACGCCGAAAAGGGCGTGGAGACGGCAGAGGATGCCCTGGCGGGCGCGTGCGACATCATCGCCGAAACGGCGTCCGACAGCGCCGACGTCCGCAAGGCGCTGCGCGAATATTTCACGGCGGAGGGACTTCTCACCGTCAAGGCCGCGCGCGAGGAGGATTCCGTCTACCGTATGTACTACGATTTCAGCGAGGCCGTACGCAGGCTCCCGGGCCACCGCGTCCTCGCCATCGACCGCGGCGAAAAGGAGGGGTATCTTCGCGTGTCCCTGACCGCCGACGGCGACCGCGCCCTCGCCATGGTCTGCGGGAATTTTGTCAGGGACGGCTCGCCCTGCACGGAGACGGTGCGTGCCGCCTGCGCCGACGCTTACGCTCGCCTTCTCTTTCCGTCCATTGAACGCGAGGTGCGCTCCGCGCTGACCGAATCCGCGGCCGAGTCGGCCATAAAGGTTTTCGCCGTAAACCTAAGGAACCTTTTAATGCAGCCGCCCGTCAAGGGGCATGTCGTGCTGGGCTTTGACCCCGGCAACCGCACCGGCTGCAAGGCGGCTGTGGTGGACGGTACCGGCCGCGTGCTCGACACGGCCGTTGTCTACCCCACCCCGCCCCACAATAAAAAGGAGGAAGCGGCGGACATCCTCTTAAATCTTATAGAAAAGCACGGCGTAACCGTTATCGCCATAGGCAACGGCACGGCCTCCCGCGAGAGCGAGGCGTTCATCGCCGGCCTTATACGCGAGCAAGGGCTCGACGTCAAATACATGGTGGTGAGCGAGGCGGGCGCGTCGGTCTATTCCGCGTCCAAGCTCGCCGCCGAGGAATTTCCAGAGCTCGACGTCTCGCTGCGCAGCGCCGTATCCATCGCGCGGCGGCTGCAGGACCCGCTGGCCGAGCTCGTCAAGATTGACCCCAAGGCCATAGGCGTTGGCCAGTACCAGCACGATATGCCGCAAAACAGGCTGTCGCAGGCCCTCGCCAACGTGGTCGAGGACTGCGTCAACAGCGTGGGCGTAGACGTCAACACCGCGTCCCAGCCCCTTTTGTCCCGCGTGGCGGGGATAGGGCCCGTCCTTGCTAAAAACATCGTGGCTTATCGAGAGCAAAACGGCGCGTTTAGCTCTCGAAGCGAGCTTTTGAAGGTGCCCAAATTAGGGGCCAAATCCTTCCAGCAGTGTGCGGGTTTTCTGCGTGTGCCCGAAAGCGCCAACGTTCTCGACAACAGCTTCGTGCACCCGGAAAGCTACGACGCTGCCATAAGGCTCCTGGCGCTGTGCGGCTATTCTCCCGACGACCTCCATAGCGGCGGCATAACCGGCCTGCGCGAGCGGGTTAGCGTGCTGGGCGAGTCGCGGGCGGCCGAGGCCGCGGGCGTCGGTATTCCCACCCTGCGCGATATCGTCGACGAGCTTCTCAAGCCGGGGCGCGACCCGCGCGACGAGCTCCCCGCCCCTATTCTGCGCAGCGATGTCATGGATATAGACGACCTTAAGCCGGGCATGTCCCTTAAGGGCACGGTGCGAAACGTCACCGACTTCGGCGCGTTCGTGGATATCGGCGTCCATCACGACGGGCTCGTGCATATATCCGAGCTATCCGCCCGTTATGTCCGCCACCCGTCGGAAGTGGTGAAAATAGGCGATATCGTGGACGTGCGCGTGCTCGACGTCGACGTAAAGAAAAAGCGCATATCCCTGTCCATGAAACCTTAGGGGACGCCGCCACCGCCGAATTAATACGGCGGCGCCCTCGACGTCCCCAAAACATACCCAAAACAGGACGGCGTCACGCCGTTTTCTACAGCGCTGTCACAATCTCCCTAAACCGTTCGCCGCGCTCCTCGAAATTGCGGAACATGTCGAAGCTGGCGCACGCCGGAGACAGCAGCACGATATCCCCCGGTTTTGCGCCGCGAGCGGCCGCCAGAACGGCGTCGTCAAAGCCGCCCGTCACTATTATATGTGTTTTGTCGGGCGAATAGCCCGGCGAATCGGTAACCGCCCTGCTTATCTTCTGCGCGGCCTGCCCGGTGAGCACAAGCAGCTTCACACGCTCGCAGATTTCCCTTGCCAGCTCGTCGAACGGCAGCCTTTTGTCGTAGCCGCCGGCAATGAGGACGACGCGCCTGTCAAAGGCGCGCAGCCCGGCCATGCAGCGGGCGGGGCTTGTGGCGATGGAATCGTTGTAATAGCGGACTCCGGCGTGCTCGCGCACAAACTCTATGCGGTGCGGCACGCCCTGAAACGCGCCCGCCACAGCCTTAAGCACGCCGTCAGGTATAAGCTTGCGCACGGCGGCGTAGGCGGCCATGTAATTTTCGACGTTATGCCCTCCGGGCAGCACGATGTCCGCGGCCCTCAAAACGGGGCGCGGCTTTTGCCTGGGGCGGGCGTCAAATATCACGCCGTCCTTCTCAAAAACGCCGTTTTCCACCTCTTTTTTGCGCGAAAACAGGACTGTGTCGCCCGCCGCGCCGTCGGCGAAGGAAAGGGAGATTGGGTTGTCGGCGTTTAGTACGGCCGTATCCCCCGGCTTTTGAAAGCGCACGATGTTGCGCTTTGCCTCGATATACTCCTCCATGGATTTGTGTATGTCTAAATGGTTAGGCGTTATGTTGGTGACGACCGCAGTACCCGGGCTTTGATGCATGGACATAAGCTGGAAGCTCGACAGCTCCAGCACGATAATCTCGTCTTCGCTTATTCCCTCTATCTCCGGCAGCAGGGGCTTGCCGATATTCCCGCCTATGCGGCACGCGCGCCCCGCCCCGGCCAAAAGCTCACGGACAAGGGTGGTGGTGGTGGTTTTACCGTCGCTGCCCGTAACTGCGATGATCTTGGCCGGACACAGCTCAAAAAACAGCTCCATCTCGGAGGTCACCACGCTGCCGTTTTGCCGCGCGCGCATAAGCTCCGGTATATCGTGGCGCATGCCGGGCGTCTTGAAGATGATGTCGTGGGTAAGGCCGTCGAGATACCCGTCTCCCAAAGAGAGCCGGACATTCAGCCCGCTAAGCTCCTTTCGGAGATACTGGTCGGCTGCGCCGGGCCTCCTGTCGCAGGCCGTGACCTCCGCCCCGTAACGGCACAAAAGCCGTATTAGCGGCCTATGGCTTATGCCCAGGCCCAGCACGGCGACACGCTTTCCCCTAAGAGACGAAAAATAGTCAAGCGCCTTTTGATTCATGCGGACATTCCCTCCGAACGCTTGGAGCTAAGCGCCACGCACCATACGCTCCTAATATGTATATACACCCGAAACGGCGCGTATTATTCTTTTTTAGGTCAAAACGCCGGTAAATCGGCGCTGCCGACCTTTCGGGCAAAACATGCCCCGGCCGCCGCCACATCCTCCGCTATGGCGAGGCGCAGGGCGTTTTCGTCGGCGAACCTGCGCTCCTCGCGTATATAGCTGTGCAGCTCCACCCTCACCCACTGGCCGTAAAGCTCGTCGTCGCAGCCGACTATATGGGTCTCCATATTGACGCGGCGGGAGCTTCCCACGGTCGGGCGGCGCCCTATGTTGCTGACGGCCATGCGCCATGCTCCCCTAACGAAAGCGCGCGACGCGTAAACGCCGAGCTTGGGCACGATATGACAGCGGGGGAAATTTTGGTTTATGGTGGGAAAGCCCAGCTCGTGTCCGAGGCGCTTGCCCTTGACGACGGGCAGGTTGACCGAATACGGCCTGCCCAAAAGCACCGCCGCCTCCTCGGGCCTGCCCTCCTGCAGCAGCGCGCGTATGGACGAGGCGCTCACCAACTGCCCCTTCGCCATGACGGGCTCCATGACGAGGGTTTTTATCCCGAGCTCGCCGCAGAGCGACTGAAGGAGCCCGGCGTCGCCCTCGCCCCCGCGCCCGAAGCGGTAATGGAACCCGCATACCGCGCAGACGCAGCGGAGCTGACCGGCAAGCACATCCTTTACAAATTCCGAGGGTTTCATACGCATAACGGCGTCGTCAAAGACCTTGACGAACAAAGCGCCGACGCCCAGGCCCGCCATCTGGTACGCCTTTTCGCCGGTATCGGTCAGGATAGGCGAAGCGCAGCCGCCCTCCACGACGTTGGCGGGGTCGGGGTCAAATGTGAGGGCCGCGGGCAAAGCGCCGCGCTGGCGCGCAGCGGATACTGCGGCCCGCAGCAGCGAGGCGTGCCCTATGTGCACTCCGTCGAAATTGCCCAGCGCGACCACCGTATCGCAGGGGCTGCGGTAATCTTTGTCTATATTAATGATTCTCATGTGCTCCACTCCCCGGCGACCATACGCTTTTAAGCCCGGCGATGCCGTCCTCGGCCTCGGCGCGCCAAAGTCTCCCCAGCCCTAAAAACGCGCCGTCCGGCCCGTACACGCGGTAAAGCGCCCCCTCTTCGGGCCTGAGCGAGAGCCGTCTGGCGTCTATAACGCCGCCGTTTCGGTAATAGCGCACGCCCGATTTCTCCACACCTACACGCGGACAATGGGAAAACAGCTCCTCCGGCGGTATGAGCGCCTCCGTAAGCCTCCCCGCCTCGGAGAGCGCGCAGAGCTCGTCGGGCGACAGGCAGCGCGTAGAGGGTATACCCGCCGATTCCGTTCTCCTAAGGGCGGTCATTACGGCTCCGACTCCGAGCTTTGCGCCGATATCGTCGCACAGGGAGCGCATATAGGTGCCCTTGGAGCAGCGCACCGTCATACGGTATTCCCCGCCGGGCAGGGCCTCGAAATCCGTTATTGAATAGATGTCGGCTGGCCGCGGCTGCCGCTCCACCGTTATCCCCTGGCGGGCGAGCCTGTAAAGCGGCTGCCCGTCCCGCTTTATGGCGGAATACATGGGCGGCACCTGCATAATCCGTCCCACAAAGGAAAGCGCGGCCTCCATCACCCTTTCAGACGGGATATCGGCGTCGCGCTCGTAAAGGACGTTCCCGGTGATGTCGCCGCTGTCGGTGGCAAGGCCGGTCCGGAAGGTGACGACATATGTCTTATCGCCCGGCAGAAGGTCGCAAAGGCGCGTCGCGGCGCCCAACAGCACGGGCAGCACACCGGTGGCCATGGGGTCGAGGGTCCCGGCGTGGCCGGCCTTGACCTTGCCCGCAAGACGGCTCACAAAGGAGGTCGTCTGCCGGGAGGTCTGCCCTTTGGGCTTGTCTACAGGGATAACACCGGTCATAAAGCCAGTCAGTCCTCGCTTGTTTTACTGTCTTTGTCGGCGTAAGCGTCCATAACCGCCGCCGCGAAGCGCTCGCGCACCTCGTCGCACTCCCCGGCTATGCTGCAGCCGGCGGCGCTTACGTGTCCGCCCCCGCCGAACAGGGCGCACACCTTGGACACGTCGACGGCTCCCGAACGGGCGGATATCTTGAACAGCCCGGGCGCGGTCTCGCGCATGGCAAAGCCCGTCTCGACGCCGCGGATATAGCGCGGGATATTGGAGAGGGCCTCGATGTCGTCGCTCGTCGCCCCCGTCGACCTGATGTCGTCGAGCGTGATGGTGACCGAGGCGATCGAGCCGCCGCGGTAAAAGCGCATACTATCGTAGGCGACGCGTTCAAGCTCAATCTGCTGACGTGATTTTTCCAGATACAAAACGCGGTTTATGCGGCCGAAATCGACGTCAAAGCGGTACAGCTCCGACGCGATTGCAAGGGTGCGGGCCGTGGTGTTGGAATAGCGGAATCCGCCCGTGTCGGTGGATATGGCAATAAAAAGGCAGACCGCGATACGCTTTGTAAGCGGCGCGCCCATGGCTTTAATAAGGTAGTAGACGATCTCGCCCGCGGCGGCCGCGTCCGGCTCTACAAGGCAAAGGCGGGCATAGAGCGTGTTTGACGGGTGGTGGTCTACGCACATATCCACCCTGCCGCGGTAGCCCTCGAGCGTCTCTCCGAAGAGCTCCTCTGCCGCCGTGTCCACGCTCACGATAAGCCGCGGCTTAAATCCGGGTTCTTTTTTGGGCGCAGCGCCTATAAGGGGCGGGTATTTTTCCGGCGGAGCGTCGGAGCACAGCACCTCGGCGCGCTTGCCCATGTCCCGCAGGGCGTAGCAGAGCGCGAAGGCGCTGCCCAGCGTGTCTCCGTCGGGGTTTATGTGCGAAATAAGCGCAATGTCGTCACTTTTTAGCAAAACGTCCGCAAGTGCTTCATAGTTCGCCGTCAACTTCCTGTTCCTCCGTCCGAGAGTCGATATCCGTGAGCAGCTTCTGGATGTGCGCGCCGTAGGCTATGGACGTGTCGGGCACAAACTGCACCTCCGGCACATACCTCATCCTAAGGCGCGACCCAAGCTCGCGGCGAACGAAGCCCGCCGCGCTGTTAAGGCCCTTGACGGTGTCCGCGAGCTCCTTTTGCCCGCCGAGCACGCTCACATAGGCCTTGGCGTAGCGCAGGTCGTTTGTCACGCTCACCCGCACGATGCTGGCCATCGCCGATATGCGCGGGTCCTTTAAGGCGCGCACTATACCGGCCAGCTCGCGCTGCACCTCGTGATTAACCCTTTCGCTTTTATGGTCGCCCATACCGGTTCGCCTCCGTTTCCCGCTTGCCGCCGGCAAAAACGAAGCGGCTTTATCACGGCTTTATCTCTTCCATGTCGAACGATTCTATTACGTCGTTTTCCTTGATATCGTTAAAGCGCTCAAGGCCTATGCCGCACTCGAAATTTTCCGCTACCTCTCTGACGTCGTCCTTAAAGCGCCGCAGGGAGCTGATTTTGCCCTCGAAAACCACGACATTGTCGCGCAGAAGGCGGACCTGGGAGTTGCGGACTATCCTGCCGTCGGTAACATAGCAGCCGGCGACGGTGCCGACACCGGGCACCTTGAAGGTCTGGCGGACCTGGGCGTGCCCGTGGATGACCTCCTTGTACTTGGGCGCCAAAAGCCCCTTCATGGCCGCCTCCATCTCCTCGATGCATTCGTAGATGACGCGGTAAAGGCGGATGTCCACATTATTAAGCTCGGCGCTTTCGCGTGCGCCGGGGTCCGGGCGGACGTTGAAGCCCACCACTATGGCGTTGGAGGCCGTGGCGAGCATGATGTCCGACTCGCTGATGGCGCCCACGCCTCCGTGTATGACCTTGACGCGGACTTCGTCGTTGGAAAGCTTCTCAAGCGAGGTGCGCACGGCTTCCACGGAGCCCTGAACGTCGCCCTTTACAATGATGGGCAGCTCCTTCATCTGGCCCTCTTTGATGCGCTCGAACAAATCGTCGAGCGACACCTTCTGCGTGGCCTTGTACTGCTCCTGCTTGGCCTTGAACTTGCGCTGCTCCACAAGCTCGCGGGCCATGCGCTCATCGGACACGGCATGGAACATATCGCCCGCCTCGGGCACCTCCGAAAGGCCGATTATCTCCACCGGAACCGACGGCCCGGCCGCGTCTATCTGCTCGCCCTTGTCGTTTTGCATCAGGCGGACGCGCCCGACAGTCATGCCGGCGATAATGATGTCTCCGGTGCGCAAGGTTCCGCTCTGTACCAGCACGGTCGCGACAGGCCCCCTGCCCCTGTCGAGCTTGGCCTCTATGACGGTGCCTCTGGCGGCGCGGTCGGGATTGGCCTTGAGGTCCTTCATATCGGCTACCAGCAGCACCATTTCCAGCAGGGTGTCTATATTGGTGCGCTTTAACGCGGAGACGGGCACGCAAATGACGTCGCCTCCCCATTCCTCGGGCACCAGCTCGTATTCGGTGAGCGCCTGCTTGACCCTCTCGGGATCGGCGGTCTCCTTGTCTATCTTGTTGATGGCGACGACAATGGATACGCCCGCCGCCTTGGCGTGGTTTATAGCCTCCACCGTCTGGGGCATGATCCCGTCATCGGCCGCCACCACCAGGATGGCGATATCCGTCACCTGGGCGCCGCGCGCGCGCATGGACGTGAAGGCGGCATGGCCGGGCGTGTCGAGGAAGGTTATTTCGCGTCCCTTGACCTCCACGCGGTAGGCGCCTATGTGCTGCGTTATGCCGCCGGCCTCGCCCTCGACGACGTTGGCGTGGCGGATGGCGTCGAGCAGCGATGTCTTGCCGTGGTCGACATGGCCCATGACCACGACGACGGGGCTTCTCGGCTTCAGATCCTCGGTCTTATCCTCGCTGTCGTCTATGAGGCGGTCCTCGATTGTCACCACTACCTCGCGGGTATATTTCGCCCCGAATTCCTCGGTAATGATGGCGGCCGTGTCAAAGTCTATGATTTCCGACGCCGAGGCCATCACGCCGTAGGACATGAGCTTTTTCACGACCTGGGCGTTGGTCACCTTCAGCCGCGTCGCGAGCTCGCCTACCGAGATCTGGTCGGGCAGGGTGATGGACAGCTGCTGCTTTCTGGCCTTTTCAAGCTGCAGGCGGAGCAGGCGCTCGGCCTCGCTCTCCCGTTTTTTCTGCGTCCCGTACGGGGCGCGCTGGGCATGGGGGCTTTTCTTCAGCTTCTGTTTGGACGCTCCTTGGATTCTCGCGGCGCGCTCGGGCACCATATCCTCTATACGTTCGTCGTATTTTGACAGGTCCACGCTGACGGGCGTGCGCGTGTCCACATAGCGGACGCTTCGTGTGCCGTCCTTATTGAGCACGGCGATCTTTTGCTGCTGCGGCTGCTGGGACGCAGGTCTTTGGGCGGGCGCTCCGGCCGCCGGCGGTCGGGCCGTCGTCTCGCGCGGCTTTTGGGCCTTGTCCTTTGCCGGCTGCTTGGTAGCCTTTTTCTTCTCGGCCCCCGCTTCGGCCAGCGCCGCGGCGCGCCGCGCCTTGGCGGCTTCCTCCTCCGCCTTGCGCTGCGCTTCCTCCTCGGCCTTCTTCACCTCGAGCTCCTTTTGCCCGGCAATCAGATACGCGTCCAAATCCTCTATCTGATTATTCTGCGTAAAATGCTCGAAAATGATGTCGAGTTCACCTTCGTCAAGGGTGGCCATGTGATTTTTGGGCTCGACCCCATACCGCTTCAAAATCTCCATGACCGCCTTGCTCGTCACTTTGAAATCCTTGCCGACCTCGTACACCCTATATTTAACCAGCATTCAAACAGCACCCCCGTCTAATTGCCCCGCGGCATCCTCTAATGCCCCTGCAAACGATTTGTCCGAGACGGCGAAAACCGCCACCTCCCGCGCGCCGAGCGCGCCGCCTATCTGCAGCTTCGTAAAGGAAACCGTAACGACCTTTGCCGAATATCGCTCTGCCAAAAAACGCACCTCTTTTAATGTTTTTTCCGAGATGTCCGCGCTTGTCACCAGAAGACAGCCCCGGCTCTTACGCGCGCACCGTTCGGCCTCGTCGAAGCCGGCATAAAGCTTGCCGGCCCGTCGCGCAAGACCCGCCAGACGCAAAAACCTTTCGTTCACGGCGCGTCGCACACATCCTTTCCCGGCTTTAACGCCGTTCTTCCTGCCGCTCGCCGGACCTTTCCGACAGCTCCTTCAAAAGACCGTCGTATATCTCGTCAGGCACAGCGCATTCAAACGACTTTGAAAGGCGCTTGTTTTTGCGCGCCTTATTAACGCATTGCGCGTCGGGGCAGATGTAAGCCCCCCGTCCGGGCTTGCGGCCCGTAAAATCCAGCGAAACCGCACCGTCGGGCGCGCGCACCACCCGCACGAGTTCGCGTTTGGGGCGCGATGCGCCGCATCCCGCGCACAGCCTCATGGGAACCTTCCGTACCTTCACGGCGCGCCCCTCCCTTCTACTGTACCGTATCGGCGCCCTGCGCCCGGATGTCTATCTTATACCCCGTCAGCTTGGCGGCGAGACGGGCGTTCTGCCCCTCCTTGCCGATAGCCAGCGAAAGCTGGTCGGCAGGCACCGTAACATGGCAGGAGCGGTTCTCCTCGTCCACGTCAACCTCGAGGACGCTGGCGGGAGAAAGGGCGGCCGCGATATACCGCGCGGTGTCCTCGCTGTATTTGATGATGTCTACCTTCTCGCCCTTTAATTCGTTGAGTATGTTGTTGATGCGGGCGCGCCTCGGCCCGATGCAGGCGCCGATGGGGTCGACGTTTTCGTCGCGGCTCATCACGGCTATCTTTGTGCGGGAGCCTGCCTCGCGGGCTATGGACAGCACCTCAACCGTGCCGTCGGCTATCTCGGGCACCTCCAGCTCGAACAGCCGGCGCACCAGGCCGTGATGGGTCCTGGATATGACGACCTCGTTTACCAAGCGTCCCTTCTGGTTCTCGCGCCTCCGGACCTCGACCACATACACCTTCAGATGGGCGCCCTCGCGGATAATCTCGCCGGGTATCTGCTCCTTGAGCATCAGCGGCAGCTCATAGCGGCCGTTGTTGAATTCCAGCACGGCCTCCTTGGTCATGGAGTCTATGCGGACCACTATGCCTGTTACGATTTCGCCCTGCTTATCGGCGAATTCCTGGGCGAGGGAGCCGTATACCGCCTCGTTGATAGCCTGGATTATAACGTTTTTGCCCACCTTGGCGGCGATGCGCCCGAAGCTTTTGGTCTCCACCTCCACCTCGGCCACGTCGCCTATGTCGTAGCGGCGGCTGATCTTTTTGGCTTCCTCAAGGCTTATCTGGGTGTTGGGGTTCTCGACCTTCTCCACCACATCCTTTTTGATAAAGAAACGCACCTTGCCGGAGGTTTCGTCAAATTCCGCGTCAAAGGTCTCGGCCACGGCGCCCTGCTCCTTCTTAATGGCGGACATGATGGCGGCCTTCACCTTGTCGAGCATATACCCCTTTGATATGCCCTTTTCCTTTTCCAGCATGGTCAACGCTTCAAAAAACTCTGCGTTCATTTTTTAAAGCCCCTCCTGTTTATCTAAAGATCAGACGAATTCGCAAACCGTTTGCGCGAGGGCTATGTCCTTCTCGGCGAAGGACAGCCTTGTGCCGTCCTTGTTTAAAACCAAGGCGCCGTCGCCGTAAGCTTCGAGAACGCCCACGTGTTCGCGGCGGCCGTCATACGGGGAGAAAAGGCGAAGGCGCACCACCTTCCCGAGCGAAAGGGCGAAATGCTCCGGACGCCTTAAGGTTCGCTCCACGCCGGGCGACGAGACCTCGAGAAAATAGCTTTGCTCTATAAGGTCGGCGTCGTCGAGCGGCTTGTCAAGAGCGCGGCTTACGCGCTCGCAGTCGTCGAGCGTCACGCCGCCCTCCTTGTCGATATAAACGCGCAAAAACCACGCCGAGCCTTCCTTTTTGAGCTCCACATCCCACAAAATAAGGTTAAGGCCCTCCACGACGGACTTTGCCAGAGCCTTGGCGCGGCCTGCAGCAGCCTGCTGTTTGGACATGGTATGACCTCCGCGTTTTCCGCCGCGTCTTGCGGCAATTTATATGGCGGGTTGACGCGCCAAACGTCCCGGATAATGCGGGCGCGCCTGTAACATCAGTAAAGAGCGGGTTTCCCCGCTCTTGTCAACTCCCATAATACTGAAATTACACTACCATAACGGATGATAGCATAAATTTATCGGAAAATCAATACTCAAACCAAAAAAATGTCAGAAATTTTGCCCCTGTCCCCGCATTTGGTTAGATTTTCGGGTTTTTACCGGCCAAGCTGTGAGAAAAACCAAAGCCCGCCGCTCGATAAGCCGTCGACGCCCGCGGCGAAGGCCTCTCAGCTTCCCATGGCGCGCAGCAGCAGCGCTATGTTTTTGACGGTGTCCGTCATATCGCTTGCCGAGCGCCGCTTGGCCTTTTGGAAGGACACCGCGAGGTGGTTGATGCTGAACACGGCGTCTATGCCGCACGACAGGATGGACTCGTAGCCCTCGCCTATGTCCCCGGCCACCACGATGGCCGGCACGCCCGCTTTTTCGGCGTATGCGCCTACGCCCGACGGGACCTTCCCGCAGGCGCTCTGGGCGTCCACGCGCCCCTCTCCGGTAACGACGATATCCGCGCCCGACAAAACCTCGTCGAATTTTATGGTCTTAAGGAACATCCTCACGCCGGACTGTATCCGCGCGTCGAGAAAGCCCATAAGCCCGGCCGCGATACCGCCCGCCGCGCCACCGCCCGGGATGGACGCTATGTCCCTGCCCGTCGCCCTTTTCACGCATCCGGCAAAGCGCATGAGGTTTTCGTCAAGGCGCAGCACGTCGTCCGGGCCGGCGCCCTTTTGCGGGCCGAACACGTGCGACGCGCCCTTGGGCCCGCACAGCGGGTTGTCAACGTCGCAGGCGAGGGTGACGCGGCATTTCGCCACCGTCCTGTCAAGCCCCGACGCGTCGATGTCCGCAAGCCGCGCAAGACCGTCCCCCGTGGGGCGGATAGGCCGGCCGTCGGCGTCCAAAAGCTTTGCCCCAAGCGCCGAGAGCGCGCCCGCGCCGCCGTCGTTGGTGGCGCTGCCCCCCAATCCCAGGATGATGGACTTACACCCGCGTGCCGCCGCGTGGGCCAGAAGCTCGCCCGTTCCGTATGTGGTGGTGCCGCCCGCGTCCCGTTTCAAAACGAGGGGCAGCCCGGAGGCCGCCGCCATCTCTATGACAGCGGTGCTCTTGTCGGGCAGTATGCCGTAAAACGCCTTTACCGGGCGGAAATCCGGCCCCGTGACCTCGACTTCCACCCGCTCGCCGCCCAAAGCGCTCAGATATGCCTCGACCGTGCCCTCGCCGCCGTCGGCCACTGGGATACAGACGGTTTCGGCGCGGGGGAACGCCGCCTTTATGCCCTCGGCCGCCCGCCTGCAGGCCTCGGCGCTGGACATGGACCCTTTGAAGGAATCTATCGCTATCACCGCTTTTTTGACGTCCATAAAAACAACTCCATTTTTATATGCGTCTGTCCGGCTCCCATAATACCACAGCCGGCCAAAAAAGTCCATACAGGCGCGGTTTTCGCGTTTTGTCCGGACGGACCCGTCTTTTGCCAAAGTCCGTTTGCCGGGCGTTTTCGGATAATCCGCCCAAAGCTTGCGGATAATATCAAAAGAAGGTGAATGTGAAGATGGCTGCGGAGCTTTCCGAATACAACCGAAAGCGCGACTTTGAAAAAACCGCCGAGCCAAGGGGCTTAAGCGGGCGGGCGGGTGCGGGCGATACCGGCGGGCTAAGGTTCGTTGTGCAGCATCACATGGCCCGAAGCGACCACTACGACCTTCGCCTCGAGTGGGACGGCGTCCTTCTAAGCTGGGCGGTGCCGAAGGGCCCCTCCTTTGACCCCCGCGACAAAAGGCTCGCCATACGCGTGGAGGACCACCCGCTCGAGTACAGAAACTTCGAGGGCACCATCCCCAAGGGCGAATACGGCGGCGGGACGGTGATGCTGTGGGACGAAGGCTTCTGGGATCCGCGGGCAAACGTCGGCGAAGCGCTTAAAGGCGGCTCGCTCAAGCTCGTTTTGTACGGCAGCCGGCTCAAGGGCAAATGGGCGCTCGTGCGGCTTAAGAATAAAGAGGGCGAAGCCGCGGACAACTGGCTTTTTCTCAAGGAAAAGGACGAATACGCCAAAGCCGGCGGCGATTTGTCCGCATTTGACGTAAGCGTCAGGACCGGCCGCACCATGTCGGAAATCGAAAAAGGCGAAAATAAAAAGCTGGCGTCAAACCCGACGGACCATGTCGACGTCCAGTTAGCCAAGCCCGTATCGTCGGCCCCCGACGACGGCGGCTGGCTTTACGAGCTGAAATACGACGGATACAGGATACTGGCGTTCGTGGAGGGCGGCGCCGTCCGTCTTGTGACGAGAAACGGCAGCGACTACACGGGCCGCTTTAAGGATATCGCCTCCTCCCTGGCCGAATGGGCGTCCGGCAGGGCCATGATTCTCGACGGCGAGATGGTCGTCGCCGACCAAAAGGGCAGGACGGATTTTCAAGCGCTGCAAAGCTATATGAAAAACCAAAAAAGCGGGCAGCTTACCTATATCATATTCGACCTTCTGGCGCTTAACGGGGCCGACCTGCGAGCCCGCCCCCTCACGGAACGCAAAAACACCCTTGAAGCGCTTATGGCTGACGCGCCGCCAAACCTCTGGTACAGCAGGCATGTGGCCGCAAGCGGTGCGGAATGCCTTCGGGCGGCCTGCCGGCTCGGTATGGAGGGCATCGTGGGAAAAAGGGCGGATTCGGTGTACAGCGGCACAAGAAACGGCGACTGGATCAAGATAAAATGCGACAACAGGCAGGAATTTGTCATCGGCGGGTACACCCTTTCGGATAAAAAAGCGGGCGGTATAAGCTCGCTTCTGCTGGGCGCCTACGCCGGCGGCGAGCTAATATATGCCGGGCGGGCGGGCACCGGCTTTACAGAGCGGTCCATGAAAGAGCTTGCGGCCAAATTCGAAAGCATTAAAAGGGACAGCCCGCCCTTTAAAAATGCGCCGCCGGTAAGAAAGAACGAAAGGGCGACATGGCTTCGACCGGAAATGGTCGCGGAAATAAAATTTGCCGAATGGACTGCCGACAACCTTTTAAGGCAGGCGAGCTTCAAGGGGCTTCGGACGGACAAGAACCCGAAGGAGGTAACGATGGAAAAAGAAGATGCAAAAACGCCGCCCGGCGGAGAAGCGAAAGAGCAAAAGGAACCGGAGGGCCCGGCGAAGGCAGGCACCGTCATCATAAGCGGCGTAAGAGTTACAAGCCCGGACAAGGTGATATTTGAAAACCCGCAAATAAAAAAGGCGGACGTGGTGCGGTATTACGCCGAGGTATCGGAGCGCATGCTGCCCTGCGCGAGAAACCGCATTCTCAGTATCGTGCGCTGCCCTAAGGGCATAGCCGAGTCCTGCTTCTACAAAAAGCATCCCGGGCCCGGCGGCAGGGGCATAATCACCGTGCCGGTCATAGGCAGCGACGGCGAAACGGGCGAGTATTTCTATATCGAAGACGCGACGGGGCTTGTGGCCGAAGCGCAGATGGGCACGCTGGAGTTTCACGTGTGGGGCAGCCGCGTCGATAACCTGGAAAGGCCGGACATGATGGTGTTCGACCTCGACCCCGACGAGGGCATGGCGCTGGATACGGTGCGCCGGGGCGCAAGGGACATCAAGGACATTTTAGACCAGCTTTCGCTGCGCTCGTTTCTCAAAACCAGCGGCGGCAAGGGGTATCATGTGGTGGTGCCCTTTGAGCCGTCGGCTTCGTGGGACGTCTTTTACGATTTTGCCAGGCGCATCGCCGAGCTTATGGAAAGCAAATGGCCCGACCGCTACACCAGTAACGTCAGGAAGGACAAGCGCAAAAACAGGATATTCATAGACTGGATACGAAACGGCAGGGGTGCGACAAGCATCGCCCCCTATTCCCTTCGCGCAAGAGACGGGGCGCGCGTATCCATGCCCATCGCCTGGGAGGAGCTTGATACGGTGGCGCCCGACGGCGTCGATATGGCCGGCGCGCTTAAACGGATCGGCGGGCTCGACCCCTGGGAGGGCTTCGGCAAGGCTGTCCAACGGCTCAAGTGACCGCTTCTTTGACGCGGCTTTGAAAAGATAAAGCTTCACTTTGCGGAAATATTGTGGTAAAATCCAAAAAGGCGGCATGGAAAAAGCAGTCGCTCGCCACAACCCGAAACGGAGAGGAACGATAGAGTTGGACTATCTGCAAAGCCTTAGTATGAAGCTTCAGTCGCTTGTAGTCTTCCGCGCCCTTATGCACGACAAGGTGCTGAGGCTGCTGCCCCCGATGCTGTCCTTAGCCGGCAAAAGCCCCGAGGAAAGACTCGCCCGGTATTCGAACTTTGTGTCCGCCCTCTTTTGCGAAAACGAAAACCTCACCGACTATATATTCGGATGCCTCTGCTCCGACCAGAACATATACGCCGTAAAGCGCGCGCGAAAGCAAGACATAAACCCCGCCTTGCGGCAATGCGTGTCAAACGAGCTAAAGGTGCTGGAGGAGGCGGCGCGGCTTGAGGCCCGGCAGGTGATAGCCGCCGTCGGCTACGGCGGATATTTGCCCGAGTGGCAGAACCGGCCGCTCGATTTCGCAAAGGAATACGAACACAGGCTAAACAACGTGTCAAGGCTTGGGTACGGCATATTCGCCCGCCACCGTATGTTCTTTGTCGAGGATAAACGTATCGTGCCGATAGCGCATCCCGACCCGGTAAGGCTTTCCGAGCTGATAGGCTACGAGAACGAGCGCAGAGCCGTCGTCGAAAATACGCTGGCCCTTTTAAACGGCAGACCGGCCGCAAACGTGCTGCTGTACGGCGACGCGGGGACCGGAAAATCGTCCACCGTCAAGGCTGTTGTGAACGAATACGCGCACGAGGGGCTGCGCCTTGTCGAGATAAGGAAAAACCAGCTTTCGGATATCCCGGCGGTCGTCGAAAGGCTGCACGACAACCCCCTGAAGTTCATACTGTTTATAGACGACCTCTCCTTTTCCTGCGGCGAGGACTTCGGCGGGCTTAAAGCTGTATTGGAGGGCACCGCCCGCGCGAAGGCGCCGAACATCGCAATATACGCGACAAGCAACAGGAGGCGGCTGATAAACGAAACCTTCTCAAGCCGCGACGGCGACGATATACACAAAAGCGAAACCATACAGGAGCAGGTGTCGCTGTCGGAGCGCTTCGGGCTGCCGGTAAATTTCGCAAGGCCCGGCAAAGAAGAGTACCTGTACATCGTACGCGGGCTGGCCGCGCAATACGGCCTGCGCGACACCGGCGGCATTGACCAGAGGGCCGAAAGGTACGCCCTTTCGCGCGGCGGCAGGTCCCCTCGCGTCGCGCGGCAGTTTGTGGAGCGCCTGAAAAGCATGGAGCATTGACTAAAGCCTTTCTCGCGGCCGTCCTTGCGCGGCGCCGCGGGCTACCCTTGCGCTTCTATGCATTCCCGTACGGCGCAGACGACCGCGTCGACCTCGTCGTCGGTCAGATACGGGTGCATGGGCAGCGACAGCGCCGTGTCGCACAGCCGCTCGGCCACCGGGCAGCCGCCGTCGTACGGCAGGTGGGCGAAGGCCCGCTGCGCGTGTAAAGGCCTTCGATAATACACCGCCGACGGTATGCCGCGCCGCTTAAGCGCCAGCTTGAGAGCGTCGCGCAGTCTTTTGCTTTCAAGCGTTACGGTGTACTGGGCAAAGCTTGAATAATACCCGTCGGGGATTACGGGCGTTTTCACAATGCCCGAAAGCCCCCGCGTGTACCGCCGCGCTATGCGGTTTACGCTTTGCAGCTCGTACGCCTTGAAGGCCTCGAGCTTTACAAGCAGCACGGCCGCCTGGACGGCGTCCAGCCTTGAATTGCGGCCTATGCGGACGTTGTCGTATTTGTCGCGCCCCATGCCGTGGCAGCGCAGCGACTCTATAACCGCGGCCGTACGGTCGTCGTCGGTAAACACCGCGCCTCCGTCGCCGTAGCACCCTAAAGGCTTGGCGGGAAAAAAGGAGACTGCGGCCGCGTCGCCGAAGCTTCCCGCCCTTTTGTCGCCTATGCCGCCGCCAAAAGCCTGGGCCGCGTCCTCCAGCACCAAAAGCCCGTGGCTTTCGGCCACTTTTTTAATAGCTGCGTAATCGGCCGGCAGCCCGAAGAGGTCTACGGGTATGACGGCCTTCGGCTTATACTCACCGGCGGCCGCAACCTTTCGTACGGCGTCTTCAAGGCTTTCGGCGTCCATATTGAAGGTGTCGGGGAGCACGTCCACGAATACGGGCGTAGCTCCGACGCAGGCAACGGCCTCGGCTGTCGCGAAAAAGGTGAAATCGGGCACAAATACGGCGTCGCCGCCCGTCACGCCCCACGCCGAAAGCGCCATGACGAGCGCGTCGGTGCCGTTTGCACAGGACACAGAGTGCCGCACGCCCACATATTCCGCGAGCGCCGACTCAAGCTCGCGCACCCTCTGCCCGCCGATAAACTCGCCCGAGGCGGCGACGCCTGTCAGGGCAGCGTCTATCTTGTCCTTCAAAGCCTCGTACTGCCGCTTCAAATCGCGAAATTCCATGGACTGCGCCCCTTTTCGCCGCGGCGCGGCGTCAGCCGGAGCCGACGCGCGACATAATTCCCGACTGTATCTTATACCGTCCGCCGCATACGCGGCAGACAAGCTCCTCCAAACCCTCGCCGCACTCGCAGACCCAGCCCGTCTGCCTTGCCGGCACCCCGGCCACGACGGCGTAGTCGGGCACGTCTTTTGTCACCACCGCGCCGGCCGCTACAAGCGCCCACCTGCCTATCGTGTTCCCGCACACTATGGTCGCGTTGGCGCCTATGGTCGCGCCCTTTCTCACCAGCGTCGGTTTGTAGCCGGACGGCCCCTTCGGGTATTTGCTGCGCGGGGTAAGGTCGTTTGTGAACACGCACGACGGCCCGCAGAACACGTAATCCTCAAGCACCACGCCCTCATAGACGGACACGTTGTTCTGCACCTTTACGAAATTTCCTATTCTAACGCCGCGGCCGACATTGACGTTCTGGCCGAGCGTGCAGTGCTCGCCTATTTGGGCGCCGCTTTGAATATGGCAAAAATGCCATATCCTTGTCCCTGCGCCTACTGTCGCCCCGTCGTCGACAAAGCTGCTTTCGTGCACAAAGTAACCGTCCATAAAGCCTTCGCGCTCCTTCGGGCAAACAGCGTTAAAACTCCCCCGCCATATCGGCGGAGCAAAACGAATAGAGCGGCAGCCTTACCGGCGCGCCCTCCTTCTGGCTCTTGTAAATGGCGAGCACAAGCTCCACCGCGGCCCTTCCGGCACGGGCGTCCACATGCGGCTTTCGCCCGCGGCAAATGGCCTCGGCTACGTCGCGGTACAGCGCGGTATGCCCGTTCCCGTAAACGTTGGCTGTCTTCTCCTCAAAGCCCTCGTTGGCCCTGTCGGCCTTTGTCGCGTCGGAAAACGCCCACACGTCTATCCTGTTGACCGATTTGCCGCCCAGCTTTACGGTGCCCCTCTCTCCGAAAAGGTAAAGGGTCTCCTCAAGGTTTTGCGGGTATACGTTGGTGGTGCCCTCTATCGTCGCCACGGCGCCGCTTTTGAATTTCACGATGGCGAGCCCCACGTCCTCGGCCTCTATATAGCGGTGGAGCCGCCGCCGCGTGACGCCGTACACCTCCTCGGCGTCGCCGCCCATCAGCCAGCACAGCAGGTCTATGCCGTGTATGCACTGGTTCATCAGCGCGCCGCCGTCGCTCGCCCATGTGCCGCGCCACGGAGCCTGCGCGTAGTAGTCGTCGCTCCTGTTCCAGCGGACATGCACACATCCGTGGGAAAGCCTGCCCAGGCGCCCGGCCTCCAAAGCCCGGCGTGTCCTTATAACCGCCTCGTTAAAGCGGTTCTGGTGGCATACCGACACCGCAACGCCCTTTTCATCCGCACGCCGGATGATCTCGTCGGCGTCCTCTATGCTCATGGCCATGGGCTTTTCGATGATGACGTTGACGCCGCGGTCTATGCAAGCGAGCGCTATCCGCGCGTGGCTGCCGCTTTCGGTGGCTACGGCCGCAAGAATAGGCGCGCTTTGCAGAAGGAGCGCTCTGTAATCGGTGTATCTCTTTATGGATGTATCGCCGCTTAAACCGTATAAATCCAAAAGCCTTTCCATTTGCTGCGGACGTATGTCGCAGACCGCAACCAGCGTCATGCCGTTTTCCAAAGCAGCCTTTATGTGGTTTACCGCTATCCTGCCGCAGCCTATAAGCGCGTATTTCAAGCCGCCGCCCCCCTCCGACTTCCGACCTCCGACTTCTATAAAAAAATATATGCGCCAAGCTTTGAAAATATCGCTAACTAATTTTTACACCCTCTTTTTGCCGTTCGCGCCGGCGTCCAGTTTAAACGACTGAAAATTACTGCCTCGTATAAACGCCGCGGTTTTATTTAGACTAAATAATGCTTTGCGTCATGCAAAGCGCTGCAGACAGGAAAAAGACGCCACGATTAAATTTCTTTAAGAAATTGGAGGAATTGACATGAGTGGGCGAAACGGCACGATGTCTGAGAATCTTAAGGCGGAGATTGCCAAGGAGCTCGGCGTGTATGATACTGTGCGGTCCAGAGGATGGGGCGAGGTATCGTCCAAGGACTGCGGTAATATGGTGAAAAAGGCCATAGAAATAGCCGAGCGCAGCATAAACCGAAAATAAGACTTGCGCGCGCTTTCCAGTTCTGCAAGAGGGGCCCACGCCCCTCTACATAACGCGGTTTTTAAATACCTATTAATTGGGAATAAATTTTACAAAACGATTGACTTTCCGGCGCATAGAATGTTATTATATTAACAAAGAAGTGCAAGACACAATAAATAAAGTAAAGGTCGGTTCAAAATGGAAAAAATCGCAAGGAAAAACAACGGTGTTTTGTGGATTGCCAGAACGGCGATATTCATCGCGCTTTTGATAGCGGCACAATATGTCACGTCCTCGCTCGGGCAGTTTGTGACAGGCTCTATAGTGAATTTTCTGCTAATCACCGCCACCCTCACAGCGGGTATTTACTCCGGTATAGCCGTGGCCGTGGTGTCCCCGGTTGCGGCGTGGCTCATAGGCATAGCCCCTAATGCCTTCCTCGTGCCCTCGATTATGGCCGGCAACGTGGTTATCGTCATTGTGTACGGCTTACTGTTAAAAAAATCCGGCTCTTTGGAGGGGTTTAAAAAATACGCCCTGTGGGCGGTGGCCGTCGTGTCCGGCGCGATCGCCAAGTTTTTGGCGCTTTACCTCGGCGTAGTCGTAATAACGCTGCCCCTTATCACCGGCACGCTGAAGCCGCCTCAGGTAAAGGCCATCTCAACCATGTTTTCATACCCGCAGCTCGTAACGGCTCTCATCGGCGGTGCGGTGGCTACGGCCGTAGTGCCCGCCATTCAGTCGGCGTTAAAAAAGAGCAGGCTCGGCTGAGGTCGGGCGCAGCAAAACCAGCGTTAAAGCCGGCCATCAAGGCCGGCTTTTGATACAGCCGCGCCCGAATAGCGGCCGCCACTTACACCCTCCAATGTTTCCCGCAGGCGTTGCAAACCGCCTCGTAATGGGTGTTCGACCTGGTCTTGCTGTTTGTCAGAAGCGGTATAATCAGTATAAGCCCGAAGGTGACGCAGGCGAGCAGTATCCAGAAAAGCCATCCGAGGCACCCCCTGCGCCATGTGGTGACCTCCGTTACCGGAAACACGTTTGCGTTATCGCTTTTGCATCTCGGGCAAACCATAACGGCCTCTCCCCTTACAAGCCGCCGGCTGACAGGGCCGGCTTTTTACATATCTATTTCTTTACATATCTATTTCTATTATACACGCCCGCGCGGGCGGTTAAAAGGTTTTTAGCCCGCCCGTTTTAAATTTTTCCGCCTAAAGTGCAGAAAAAGCCGCGACAATGGCAAAATAATACCGTGCTCGCTTGTCACATGCCTTCGTTGGTGCTATAATAGTGCCGGTCAAAATTGCCCGTTTTAACAATTGCTGCCGGCCGCTATGCGGCTCGCGTTTTTTGCATTGCTCATCGCTACTATTGCCGTAGCAGTTAGAAGGAGGACATCCATGAAAATAGAGATGACGGCCTATTTCGACAACAGCGCCACCACGGCGGTATGCCGCCGCGCCGCCGACGCCGCGCTAAACGCCATGACGAGTGTTTTTGGAAACCCCTCCTCCCTCCACAGCGTCGGATACGAGGCCGAGCGTATCGTGTCGGACGCCCGGCAGAGAATAGCGTCGGCGCTCGGCTGCGACGCCGAGGAGCTTGTTTTCACCTCGGGCGGCACCGAGGCCAACAACCTGGCGATATTGTCGGCCGCGCGGCTCAACAGCCGCCGAGGCAGGCACATACTATCCACCGCCGTAGAGCATCCGTCGGTGCTGGCCGTGCTGGACGCGCTTGAAAAGGAGGGCTTCGAGGTTACGCTGCTGCGCCCCGACAGAGAAAACGGCGTCACGCCCGCGCAAATAGAGGAAAACTTGCGGCCCGAGACCGTCCTCGTGAGCATGATGCTTGTCAACAACGAAATCGGCATGCGCTTTCCCGTGGAGCATATACGCCGGATAATATCCAAGGTCGGCTCCCCCGCCCTGCTGCACTGCGACGCCGTTCAGACCTTCGGGCATCTGCCCCTGTCCGTCCGCCGGCTGGGCGCCGACCTTGTGAGCATCAGCGGACACAAGCTGCACGCGCCTAAAGGGATCGGCGCGCTCTATGTGAAAAAGGGCGTGCGCATATCGCCCATGATTTTGGGCGGCGGGCAGGAGCGCGGGCTTCGCTCCGGCACGGAAAACGTGCCCGGCATCGCGGCCTTCGGGGCCGCCGTCGAGGAAGCGACGGATTGCCTCGACTCGTCGCGGGCCCGTATCGCCTCGCTAAGGCGCACCCTCTTGGAGGCCTTGTCCTCCCTGCCCGGCGCCTGTGTCAACTCCCCGGCCGACGGCGCCGACCACATCCTCAATTTCTCCGTCGAGGGCCTGCGCTCGGAGACGGTCATGCACTTTTTAGCGGGCGCCGGCGTATGCGTGTCGGCGGGGGCGGCGTGCGCCTCGCGCAAGGGCGGCAGCCATGTGCTGCGCGCCATGGGCCTCAAGGACAGCCTTATAGAATCGGCTCTTCGGGTGAGCTTTTCCCGTTTTAACACCGACGACGAACTGGACCGGCTCATATCGGCCCTGCGCACCGCCGTAAAGACGCTGACGCGGGCGCGCTGACGCCCGTTTCCCGATTTAATTAATTCAAAAATACGCCGAAAGGAAGAATAATCAATGGAAGGTAGAGAAGTAATACTGCTGAAATACGGGGAGGTCGTGCTAAAGGGCCTCAACCGCCGCGAATTCGAGGCGCAGCTTTTGCGCGACGCCAAGGCCCGTCTGGCCCCGCTCGGCAGCTTCTCCTTCCGCTACGCCCAGTCCACGGTAAGCATAGCGCCCGCCGAGGGCAGGCCGGATATGGACGAGGCGGCCCGCCGGCTTTGCAAGGTGTTCGGCGTGCTGTCGGTGACGCGCGCGCTCGAGCTGCCCAAGGATATCGACGCGCTGCGCAAGGCCGCGCCCGTTTACTGCGCCGACGCCCTTAACGCCGCCCGGACCTTCAAGGTCGAGTCCAAGCGCTCGGACAAGCGTTTCCCGCTGACCTCCCCCGAGCTGTCGGCCGACCTCGGCGGCGTGCTGGCAAAGGCCTTCCCGCATCTTTCCGTCGACGTCCATAAGCCGGAGGTCACCGTCATGGCCGAGATACGCGATTTTGCCGCCTATCTCCACACCGGCCCCTTGCCCGGTGCCGGCGGTATGCCCGCCTGCTCGGCCGGCAAGGCGACCCTTTTAATTTCCGGCGGCATAGACAGTCCCGTCGCCGGATTTCGGATGGCGCGGCGCGGCATCGCGCTTCACGCCGTACACTTTTTCAGCTATCCCTACACAAGCGAGCGCGCGAAGGACAAGGTGCTGGCCCTGCTCTCCATTCTCGCAAGCTACTGCGGGCCGATTGACGTCGACATAGTCCCCTTCACCGAGGTGCAGGAAGAGATACACCGGCTCTGCAAAAAGGAGTACCTCACGCTCGTCATGCGCCGTATCATGATGCGTATTGCCGGCAGGCTGGCCGAGGCGGAACGCTCCCGCGCCCTTATCACCGGCGAGAGTCTGGGGCAGGTGGCGAGCCAGACCCTGCCGGCCCTCTGCTCCACCGACGACGCCTCCCCGCTGCCGGTTTTCCGCCCGCTTATCGGCATGGACAAGGAGGAGATAATCGCCGACGCGCGCAAAATCGGCACCTTCGACACGTCCATACTGCCCTACGAGGACTGCTGCACGGTGTTCACGCCGAAACACCCCAAAACAAAGCCCGCCCTCGAAAACGTCGCCGCCGAGGAGCGCAAGCTCGACCCCGCCGTCATAGACCGCGCGGCGGCCAAAGCCGAGCGCGTGGTCGTCCGCCCCGACTGGTAAGTTGCATATATATTCATTTAATTGCGAATATATATTTGTAAAAACAGAGAAAAAGCCTTGTTTTAAGGAGTTTTCACTGCATACTCTTGCATTTTTATGAATATTCATGTAATATATTATTACGCGTATAAGGCTGAAGCGTTACATAGAACTCATGAAAGGTGGGACGCGGGCACAGCGGATGCCGCTTACACGCGCACAAGCGCTTTGCGGGCGGCTCGTTAGCCCTTTGCTATGAAAAAGATAAAAAAGATTGTGCTGGCCTATTCCGGAGGGCTTGACACCTCCATCATCATCCCCTGGC
>ENA-UOYA01001311-UOYA01001311.1-activated-sludge-metagenome-genome-assembly--contig:-NODE-1311-length-27173-cov-24.321484_pt1 | contig 27173 bp, 28 predicted proteins | sample MGYA00238163_ERZ764804 | MGnify/ENA primary metagenome ERZ764804 (study PRJEB28919, sample SAMN05720223) | activated sludge metagenome | isolation source: Anaerobic digester | place: Hong Kong... | reverse complement strand
TACTTCGATATCGAGCTTGCCTCTTTCACCGTCACCCATGACCAGTGGGGGCCGCCATCCAGGGAAGACAACCAGAACATCATCCGCATGACCCTCTATCTGAATGATGAATACAAAACCTCCATTGGTTATTATGACGTCCACAAGGTTTACCTATGCCAAATGGATAAGGATGGCCAGCCGCCCGTGAACTACCTCTACTACATCGAGACTGGCGAATTTTCCATCGAAGGAGAAGACCGGGTGAACGCAGAACAGATGATCCGTGGCGCCATGAACGTGCCTGAAGGCGAGGATCCGCTGTTTGCGCCAATCCGCTTTTTTGATGAAACCATTAAAAACACCTTCCACATGACCCCCGAAAAATTGTTCACATTGCCGTATGAACCACCGACCCTTAAGAGTCTGGGCTTTTTCCCGGTGCAGGAAGAAGCAGTCTACCGGTACGAGTATAAAAGCGGAAATGATGTGAACATCCAGGTGCACCGCCCCGAATGGGGAGAGCAGAATTTCGATGTTCAATTTTTCACTGAGCTCAGTGATGAATATCGCATTGTAGTCAATTATCACCTGTCAGATAGAAGTATTACTTTTAGTGCTGACGATCTCGCACAGGGTGGTGCGAGCTTCACCTATTATCAAGAGACCGGTGAGTTCGTCGACGAATGGTGTAGTTACCCTGATCTGACCGTGGAGCAATACTTCAACAAAGCCTTCAACGATCCCGCCATCCCAAACGTTCATGAGCATTCCCTGGAACTGGCGGAGCAATACTTCGTCGATACCTTTGGCATGACCGCCGGGGAATTGTATGCGCTCCCGACTGGCGAATAAGGATTAAAGGGTGTCATCGAGACATGTCAGGCGAGATGACATTAGGTCAAGTACAAATGGGCAATCTTGAAAATTGATGACTCTTGTTCGGCTTAATTTCTGTCTTTCGAGTTCAAACAAACCTGGTTTTTGGGAATATGGTAAATAACTAAAGTATCCTAAATCGTCTAATTGTAAAAAAATTGACGATTTAGGAAATGGTTTATTTTACGTTGATTGACTCATATCCATTTTTTGCAACGATTGACCTTTTGTGACAACAAAAATATTGAATAATCTTAACAAATCACAAATGAACGATGGAACGATAAGTTCGTGATTTTTGGACGTTCGTTTACTAATTCGCAACCATCGTCCTCCGGGTCGCGAAAAAACTACTACTTGACCCTGTCATTAAAAGTCGCTATCATACGTCTAATAACTCGTAACCAAAGATCCTCCGGACTCTTCAGAAGAGCATCCCTCAGGCCAGGCTAAAATGCGGAGCCTGAGTGGAAAACGTTCCGAATCCAGGAAAATCTCTCATAACCCGGAGGTCAGTGGTAAGTGCTCCGTAGGGTATCGAATCCTGTCCCGCTACTGTTTTCCAGACGACCAGCAATGGTCGTTTTGGTTTAAACATGCCTAAATTTATTATTGAAATTGTTAACCAGAGGATAAGGGGATTTTATTTTATATACAACCTAATAATTTCGTAATATCTGAGGCAAGAGAAATTACATTAACCAAGTATGTTGAAGTAAGGTATTCCTTTTTTTTATTTGCATGTTCACCAGATTTTCTTACCAGTGAACCCACGAATTAAACTTTACGTCTAAGTGTTCATTTGGCACCCCTCGAATTTTTTATTCGGGAGTATCATGTATGATGATGAATTATGATCTGATTCCGGCCGTTGTTCTTAGCTGCATACAATGCGGAATCGGCAGCCTTTGTGAATTTTTCCAGATCAACGTCTTTTGGATTCATACAGACCACCCCGCAGCATAAAGTAACACGTTTTTCATCGGCGGCCCGCATAGGACAAGACTCCATTCGATTACGAATTTCTTCGCAGATGCTATAGGCTTCCTCTACGTTGCAGTCTCTGAATACTACAGAAAACTCATCTCCGCCCATCCGGAAAGTGAGGATGTTTTCTGTCTGAATTATTTTTAGAATTTGCGAAAAATAAAGCAGCACCCGATCTCCTGCCGCATGGCCATAGAGATCATTTATATATTTAAAATGGTCTACATCAATCAAAGCCAGTGAAAGATTTTTATTGGTGCTTCTGCATTCTTCCATAAGCTTGGGCAGATAGTCATCAAAGGTTTTTCTGTTAAATAGTCCGGTGAACGGATCTAGCTTTAGCTGCTCCTGCATATATTGCTGTTTGTTATCGAAATTCGTAAGCGCCGCTAGATTATCGTGACCGTATCGGATCAAAATCTTTGCCAGCAGATACGAGCAAAGGAACATAAAACTCGCAACAAATATCTGCATGACCATATCGCTGTTTAATTTCCCTGTGAAATACCGAATAACGCCAAGCAGCAGCACCGCAAAGTTGCTTGTCCAAAACACCCAACGGGTTATTTTTACATTAGAGAAAATGGTTGAAACGAAAATCGGTAAAATGAAAGAACCCAGCAAAACCTCGGCAATGTTATGGGTTAAACAGAGGTAAAAGGAAATGACGATAATCAGTGAAAGAGACAGACTTTCCTTCAGAAGAAGGGAAAATCGAGAAAAACGAACGAGCAGATCTGTAAAAATAACCAGAGCAAATAATCCTATAGCCGGCAGAATAATATAATATCGTAAATAGATGTCCGGTGGCCAGACAAGAACACTTCTTGCTGCGAAATACCAAATCAGATGTGCCATGATAATAAGAGCAACAGTCATGTAACTTACATTTACAATATAGCGACACCATTTGATTGGTGCTATAAACGTTTTACCGCTACCGAAGTAAACGTCTTTATCCATTAAACTCCTTCCCCGGAATTAACTTTCATAGATGCTAATTCTGATCGTGTAATATTTAAGGTGCACCACAATCGATTTTTGCCCTGGTGACAAAGATATCTATTTTTATTTTCATTCATCCACGGGTTTAGGAGCGTCCTTTGGGATTGACCATGACTTTTCAACATGCTGAACACCGATAATCCCGTTTTCTACACATAGCGAATGAACCCGGCACTCAGAAAAATCCCATTTCAATGCTGTATCTTTTGGGTTTAGAAAGTTCATCAAGTGCCTCGTTAATTCCTGAAGAATGGACACATATTATAGTTCGAATCGGTATAGTAAATTCGAACTGGCGTTTACTTAACATCTGAAATCGCTAGCGATATTCTGCGTACCTGAAATGAACTTAAGAATTCACTTATTTACTCTCCTGATCTCTGAGTGCCCTATTTGTAAAATGTTTTTGAAATCCGATTCGATTCATTGTTAATGCTAAAGGTAAGGGAAATTCGTGACTTTAGGATGAAAGGGCCCCCATATTCACTCGGGGTATAATAAAATTTGAGGTGCTCAATTTGAAATCCAGGCGAAAATCACCAGTCAACTTGGTCACGACTGAACCGCATCAATGCTCTATTGAACTGCGTTTGCGAATTCTCGGTCGGTTGCCTTTCTTTTCCGGACTGTCGCGCAAAACGCTGGAGGGTATCAACCTGCGTTTCATCGAGGTGGGCTACCAACCTGGCGAGCGTATTTATACAGTCGGCGATCCGGCCGAAAGGTTGTATGTGGTGGCCGAAGGCAAGGTGAAAATACTTCAACATACAGTAGCCGGCCGCGATGTGCTCCTCGATATTCTTTCGACAGGCGAGTTCTTTGGTAACCTGACGGCGCTGGGAGCGGCGGCTTATACCGACTCGGCGGAAGCGCAGGCGCCCGCCTGCGTGCTCGGCATCAGGTCTGATTCGTTCCGCCAAATCCTGGACGAGCATTCCGAACTGGCGCTCAAGGCGCTGGATGTGATGGCGGCGCGCTTGAACGCTGCTAACCAGCGTGTGCTGCAGATCAGCTCGATGCCGGTGGAAAAACGCATCGCGATCACGTTACAAAAGCTGGCAAGCAAGCTGGGCTGCCAGAAGGAAGACATGCTGCTGATCGACGTGCCGCTCTCGCGCTATGATCTGGCTGAAATGACCTCAGCAACACCCGAAACCGTCAGCCGGGTGATGAGCCAGTTTCAGTCCGGCGGCATCATCACGAGCGGTCGCCAGTGGGTGGGCATCCGCGATCCGAAAGCGCTAGAAGACCTGGCAGGTGAAGTTTGATCACATGCAGTTAGCAAAATTGTTTTTTTATCTCCCGCTACGGAACCCGCAGCGGGAGGTTTTTTGTAATTTTAATTCCATTGAGATAAATTTCTTACGAATCCCCTGCAGTTATCTGATCCAGATCATGGAAGCAAGTCCCCGGCTGCGGTATCCTACGACCAACAAAGCAAAAGATACTAAGTAATGGAAAAGGAGATTTGAAATGAAAACCGTATTACGCAGCAAGGAATTGACCTGCCCCTCTTGCATCGCCAAGATCGAAAAAGCCCTCACCGCCGTGGATGGCGTGGAAACCGCCAAGGTATTCTTCAACAGCGGCAAGATCGAAGTCCAGCACAACCCTGACCTGGTGAAGGGCGAGGACCTGGAGAAGGCCATCCGCGCCATTGGCTACGAAGCACGCGTATCGCAGTTCTAAACAGGCTGCAGAAAAGGACCGCCGTTATGAGAATGAACACCCTAAAACGTTGGATTGAAGACCCGAAATTACGCCGGCAGGCGTTGACCCTGCTCAGCGGCGGGCTGATTCTGATCAGCCTGGCAGCACGCTATGCAGCCGGGCAGCCAGGCACGGCCGACGGACTGCTGGCCGCCGCCGCTGTGGTGGCAGGCGCCGATATCGTTGTGCGTGCCCTGGCCAACCTGCGCAACAGAGCCTTCAGCATCGAATTGCTGGTCAGCATTGCCTTTATAGGTGCGTTGGCCATCGGCGAATTCTGGGAGGCCGCCGCGGTGACCTTCCTGTTTATTTTCGGCGCCTACCTCGAAGCGCGCACGTTGAGCAAGACACGCGAGGTGCTCGGCCAACTGCTTGACCTGGCCTCCACCACGGCCGTGGTGATGCGCGACGGGCAGCAGGTGGAAGTGCTGGCCAGCGAGGTGGCGCAGGATGAAATTTTGTTGATCAAACCCGGCGCCAAGGTACCGGTGGATGGGCTGGTGCTGGACGGCTTTTCGGCCGTCGATGAAAGCGCCATCACCGGCGAGTCGATCCCTGAAGAGAAGGGCAGCGGCGACGCGGTGTACGCCGGGACTCTGAACCAGAATGGCACGCTAAAAGTGCGCGCCACCGGTGTCGGCGCCGACACCACTCTGGCGCGCATCATCGCGCGCGTCGAAGAAGCCCAGGACGAAAAGGCGCCCACGCAGCGCTTCATCGAGCGCTTCGCCCGTTGGTACACGCCCTTCATCATCGTATTGAGCATCGGCGCCTTCATTATCACGCGTGACATTGAGCTTTCGCTGACGTTGCTGGTGATCGGCTGCCCGGGCGCGCTGGTGATTTCCACGCCGGTCTCGATTGTGGCGGGTATCGGCCGCGCCGCCAAAAAGGGCATCCTGATCAAGGGCGGTGAGTACCTTGAAAACGCCGGTAAGATCAGCGCCGTGGCGCTGGATAAAACTGGCACGCTCACCGAAGGCAAGCCGCGCCTGATCGATATCGAGGTGCTGGAAACGGTGCCCATTCTCGCTGGCGCGGATAGACAGGCGGACAGCCGCAGGGGCGGTTGGGATGCCGAGCAGCGCAAAGTGCTGCGCTGGGCGGGTATCGCCGAAACGCTCTCCGAGCACCCGCTGGCGCGCCCGATTTTGGCCGAGGCCTCGCGTTACGAAACCCTGCCCGAACCGGAGAATTTCCAGATGCTGACCGGCCGCGGCGTGACCGCCGAATATCGGGGCAGCCGCATCGCGGTGGGCACAATGGATCTGATGAACATTCTGGGCGTGGCAGTTTCGCCAGAGGCGGAGAGCCGCCTGGCGGTCCTGAAATCGAACGGGAAGACCGCCGTGCTGGTTGCGCTGGATCAAGCCGCCATAGGCATCCTAGGCATCGCCGACTCGCTGCGCGACAACGCCGCCGAAATGGTGCGCGAACTCAAACGCAGCGGCGTGAAGCGCGTGCTGATGCTGACCGGCGATGACCGGCGCACGGCAGAGGCCATCGCCAGCCAGGCTGACATCACCGAAGTGCATGCCAACCTGCTGCCCGACGATAAACTGGCCATCATCCGCCAGCTCAAGCAGGAAGGCCACGTGGTGGCCATGACTGGCGACGGCATCAACGACGCTCCTGCGCTGGCGGCCGCCGACATCGGCATCGCCATGGGCACGGCCGGCACGGGCATCGCCATCGAAACCGCCGACATCGCGCTGATGGCCGACGACCTGATGAAGATCTCGCAGGCCATCGCGCTGTCGAAGTCGACGCTGCGCAACATCCGCCAGAACGTGATCATCGCGCTGCTAACGGTGAGTGTGCTGCTGGCGGGGGTGATGATGGGACAGGTGCACATGGCCGGCGGCATGCTGGTGCACCAGATCTCGGTGCTGGTGGTGATCATCAACGGCATGCGCCTGTTGAAGGCATAATCCGGAAGCGAAAATTCAGGTGGAACGCTTGCCCGCAAGCGTTCCACCTTTTTGATTGTGTGCGGTGATCTCTGTTTGCATCGAAAAATTAGTTCAGAACTGTTTCCCGGAGGTACCCGATTTGACCACATCGCCGCATGATAAACAAGCACGCTTGAAGAGCACCCTTTCGCAGTTGTCGTTGTTCACCATGCTTAGCGCTGAAACGCAGGCGGCCTTCCTGGCCGCGGCGACCATGCAGCACTTCGAAGCGGGGCAGGTGATTTACTTCGAGGGTGAACCGGCGGATTCTGTCTACATCCTGGAAGACGGCTGGGTCAAATCGACGCGCATGACGCATGAAGGCCGCGAGCAGGGCCTGCTCTTCCTGCGGTAGGTGGAAATTTTCAGCGATATCGCCGTTTTTATAGGGAAACCCTACACCGGAACGGTCACCGCGCTTGAAAAAATGGACGCGTGGGTGGTGCCGGCAGAGCGCATGCTCACGCCGGTCAAAAACCATACCGATCTGGCGCTGGCGGTGATCCGGCGCCTGAGCGCGTGCGTGCTGCACTACGTTGGTCTGGTCGAGACCCTTTCGCTGCGCAGCGTGGAAGCGCGCCTGGAACACACACTGCTGTGTTATGCCGTGTGGCAGGACGGCGAACTGGTGGTGCCGCGGCGCGAATGGACGACTTTCGACGAGATGGCGGTGCGGCTGGGTACCGTGCGCGACGTGTTGAGCCGGGCGATGAAGACACTGGAGGCGGAAGGGCTGCTCAGTGTAAAAAACATGTCATCCTGCTGACTGACCCCAAAGGACTGGCGGAACAGGCCGACCGGTAAGTTTCGCCGGTACGACAAAGGTTGTACACAAACGCGTCAAAGTCTTTCATACTCATGACTTGAAAGTTGCATAGACTCCAGGGAGGAGTATGGAATGAAAACCATCCGGAATCCTGGCCGTGTTCATCTCTGCCATCCTGATCTGGATCAATCACCAACCGTTCCTGCCGTCGTTCCATCGCGGCGGATCAGCATTTTTGGGCCAGAGGAACGAGGAGCCGAGCCGTTGCGACTGATTACCGTGGCCAACCCCGGTGATTCGTGTTTTGAGAGAAAATTAACGATTTCATGATAAAGGTTATTCATACATATTCCTGTGCACAGTCTGATCCCCTTGTGACTGGTCAGGTGAAAACGCAACTGGGTCGGCGGTGAAATTATGTGCTGCTGCTAATTCGCCTGCTTGCTTTTGTTGACCGCAAGTAGGATCCCGGCGCGCAGGATGGCTTCCAGTACGCCGCCGGCGATGGCAAAGGCTTTTTCGGAGATCGACATGCAATGATCCGGCTCACATCGCGGATCCACATCCCCGATTTTTGTCCTGGCGGGTACTCGAACCCCATCGTGAATCATGCCTCGTAATATTCCGGGGATACTCGCATAAACTGGTTGGCCGTCCACCAGGGCAACCAGTTGCCCTTCCCGCACCTGGTCGCCAATCTTGGCGCGGCTCTCGACAACACCGGAAACAGGAGAGCGCAGGATCCGGTCGTTGGTTTTTCCACCAATTTCACCCGGGGCTCCGGTATCTGGTTGCGCACTTCCGTGATAAATCAGCCGCCCCAGGTGGTGCCCACGGTTGGTTTCGATCACAACGTGGCAGTCAACTCCGGCAGTAAAGCCTGGCCCCAGGGCAATGACGCAGGGGGCATCACTGATCCGTGTACCAGTGTTATGTTTTGCCATGATTGCATCCACAAGCACGGCCGGGGAGAGATCGTATCGGCAATTGGCGTCTGGATCAACCAATACTGGGATAACATGATGATCGATGGCGTTTAGCGCCGCCTCCGGATCATCCACCCGGCAAGCCTGGATGTCTTCCACCTGGATTTGTGATTCATACACTGCTTCGCCAAATGATACCGCACGGCGTACCATCAAGGGCGCGGGTAATTCTGTCATGACCACGGCAAAACCGCAATGATATAGCCGCGCTGCAACTCCGGTGGCCAGATCGCCAGAGCCTTTGATCAAAATGAGGTTATCGGAGTGTTTCTTCATTATCCACCTTGCGGAATTGGTAGTACGCGGATGATATCATGTTCCGAGAGGACGTAATTGAAGGGTGAATTAACAAGTGTCCCATTCAAGACACATAATACAGTTTTCGGATCATTGATTTCCGGTTCCAGAGACTGGATGATTTCCTGGAGCGTGATGTCTTCAGGAAATTCTCTTTCCTTATTGTTAATGATCAGTTTCATGACAGCGAGCCTCCCAGGTAGGCTGCCTGGATTCTGGCTGTTTGATCTTCATAATCGATGTCAAACGCTGAACAAGAGATGCCGGATTTCTCATCAACGAACATTTTCGGCATCACGGCTTTCCCCACACCCGCAGCCTGATTGAATTGGAATTCTTGTGTAACTGAGTCGGAGCCGACTTTCAACAACCTTTGCATATCCCATGGTTGACCGAAGTAGGCGGATAAGACTTTAAAAAATGATGCTGCAATGGTTTTATCCATCAAAATTGGCTGCATCATAAAGAGACAAAAAACGCTGTCGAAAGCAGCCATCATGTTCATTTTAAAAATTGTGCTTTTTACATAGCTGCCTTCAGCGTCTGGATCGCCGCCACCCACGGTGTGATCCGCGCCCATGGTCCCGGCAAGGTAACCGAACCCCATCCCTTTATTAACGCGCACATCATAAGCCGCGAAGGATTGACCGCGCACCGCCGGGATCCGTTCCACTTTCAGGAATGTGCCAAACGCTTCGATCCCCATTTGAAACTCGTTTGAAAACTCCCCACCAGAGACGATTTGTTTTGCCATGTCAATGGCTGCTTTTTCATCTCCCCAGGCAAGTATCCCGGCTTCCATCAACAGGCCGAGGGCAGCGCCCATTTCGATCGCGTCGATGCCGGCATCATCACATATTTGTTTGATCTCGGCGACCGTATCCAGTGAGTCAATCAACAGATTGGGGCCGCAAAGGCCGAGCGCTTCATAGTTTAAGGAAGAAGCAGTGTGGCGGCCGCCCTTATCCACATAATAATTGGAACATTTTATTAAACAGCCGGTCTGACATGATAATCCGTACTTTCCGCCATTCCGGTCGAGTTGGTCAACGATAGCCTGGGCATCGATCTTATCGATCCCGTCGAACGGTATCGAGCGGAAATTTTTAACGGGGAGAATTCCCGTCTCTGCATTCTTGCGCACACCGCCAAAAGTGCCATATTTGGTTCGCGCCTGTACTGCGCCGTTTTCTGCAATAGCCTTGTGTAAAGCGCTGGAGGCTGCCCTGTATTCCTCAGGCCGGGCGGGTTGGGCTCGGTAAGGTTTTGCAGCTTTTTGCACCACAATCGCCTTAAGCCTGCGGGCGCCCATCACAGCGCCCAGGCCGCCGCGTCCTGCCGCCCGGCAGGGCTCTTTTGTTGAATAGTCGGTGGCAAGAATGCAGGCGTTCCTGAAAAGCTTTTCGCCGGCCGGACCGATTACGAGCATTTCGCTATCCTGCCCGTACGCCTCGCGGAGCTGATGGACAAGAGTGAAATTTCCCATCCCAACCAGGTCGTTGCGCTCGATTAGTTCAGGGCTGCCGTCATTTTTTACCAGCAGAATGAACAGATCATCATTTGCCGGTGCACCTTCCACGATTAACAGTTTGATCCCGTGAGCCGTCAGCGCTTTTCCGATCATCCCGCCGATATTTGCTTCCTTAATGCCGCCGGTTAAGGGGCTCTTGCCGCCAATCGACATCCGCCCTGAAGTAGCCAGGATTGTGCCCGCTAAAAGGCTCTGCGCGATGACCAATTTATTCTCCGGGCCTATCGGGTCGCAAGCGGGTGGGATTTCATCCAAACCAACCCGCGCAACCAGACCCCGGTTCCCCAAATCACGGTACTCGGGTTTTAAATTCTCGTAGGCGGCCTGTCTTGATCCTGTGTTCACGCGAAGTGTTTTCATGGTTTTTGCGTTTCCTGTTCTTCTGAAAAGCCTGTGAAAAGTCGCCGCAACTGGCTGGAAGTGATTCCAAAATGCTTTTCAAACATCTTATAAAAACTGCGCACATCCGTGTACCCGACCCTTTCGGCAACGGCGCTGACAGGTAAATTTGTAAATCGGAAAAGATATTGGGCGTGATACATGCGGGTTTCATTGATATAGCTTTTGATACTAACGCCCATATGGTCTGAAAAGGTGCGGCTGGCGTAAGAAGCCGAAACATTCAGGGTTTTAACCATGTCCTTGATCGTAAACGGCCGCCAATAATTGTCGTTAACGAATTCCACGATGCGGTTGATGATGGCATTCTGGTTTTGATCCTTGATCTGGTAAATCTGGCTCATTCCATCGAAGTAATCGGTCATGCAAATCCGCAAATCATGAATGTCACCAGCGCGTGAAATCTCTTCAAAAACCTTCAAAGTAAGGTTGAATACCGGCCAATGAAAGGATATCTTGCGCAGAAAATTATCATTCATCCGGAAGATCAAAAAATGGGCTGCATATTTTGCCTTCCCCAGGTCTTCTTCCCCGTAGACAAAATTAAGGAAAACCTTAAAGGTCTCTTTGGCTTTGACCAGCTTACCGTTGCGGATATCATGATAGATTCGAGTTAAGAAAATCTGCATGTTGTCATCGATCGCCTGGTAGCCGTACTTAATATCCTTCATCACCTCAATGGCCAGGGATAAGGATTTGTTCAGATCCAGGTTTTCGATCAGGCTGAAATCATCCAGTTCTTCCAGGCTTGCTTCCAGATCCATACTGCCATCGTTACCGGTTGGGCCTGCCTGGATATTAATCGTTACCAACGCACCGAGAAGGTTGGCGAAGGAATGAATGGCGTTTTCATCCACCCGGGCAATCTGGTTCAACGCGGGAAGCAATGTTTCTCCCGGGCTGGCGTATTTCTTTTGGTAAAGATTGATTTGCTGGCGGATATTTTCCGGCAATTTCAGCGGAGCGAAGGTGGCATTCAGCATCCCCGCCAGGTCTGTTCCGTCATATACAGGCGCCATGATTTCGAACAGCCCGGCATGACAGATGGCAACGGCCGGCTCGCGCCTTTCGATAGCAGAGGAAATCAATGCCTGGCGTTTTTTCTTGCACAGGCCGTTCCCAACTCTTGATTTTGCAATCTCCCAGCAAAACTGCGGGCACAGCCCTTCTTGCAGATCGACCGGGATGCTGTCGTGATCGTTGCCGGGCAGAAAGTAACTGACCTGCCGGGTCAGCCGCTGGTATTCCTGCACGATCAAATTGGTTTTGCTTTCCAGATAATTTTCCATGAATTTACTATAACGTAAATTTCAAGATCCTGAAACAAAAATGGATCAGGCACCCCCCCTGGAGGGCTCACCTGCCTGTTTTAAGGAGACCATGGCAAGTCCCAGGGCCAGGACGCCAATCACCGCAAACGCAGCAACCACCCATGTGTAGGTTCCCATGAGATCATACGCATAACTGATCACGGGCACGCCAGCGGAAATTCCGGCTGATAATATCGCAATGAAAACCCCCAGGAAGCTGTTGTAATTTTCAGTCCCCAGAATGGCTTTGGCAAACAGCGGCACGAGAAGCGACAGGGTCGCGACGGCTATACCATCGAACAGCACAAATACCCATACCATCCAGGAACTGGCAGCGAATAAAAGCACGAGCGCAGCCACAATAAAGGAACCGAGCCCAAGGGTCATGCTGATGCGGATGCCCAGCCGGTCGTGGATCAAACCGAGGCCAAATTTTGCAACCGCCAGCACAAAAAAGACCGCCGCTGAAATCCCGGCGGCAAATACCGAGTCGAATCCTTTTTCCACCAGGTATGCGGGCGTGTTCACCAAAACAGGGTGAATGACCACGCCGATGAGAAAGACTGCCAGGAGCGCGATCGGCATCCCACGGATTTTTAAAAAGCTGCCAGGAGATACCTTGCCGATGGCATGACCGCCTGTCGATGGTTTCGCCGTGTTTTGACCTTCGGGGTTTGACCTGGTGAAGAGGATCACCGGGATGGTGGCTGCTGCCAGGAGTATGGCGGAAAATAAAAAGGAAGACTGGAAGCCGTTTTGGGCAATGTATTTGCCGATAATGCGCGAGAAGACAAAGCCGCCAAGCCCGCTGGCTGCCATGATCAGGCCCAGGATCGTTCCCTGTTTTTCGTGGAACCAGTTGTGTACGATGATCGAGATGGAGGTGATGGAGGCAAACGCAAAAGCGCACCCGAGGATCACCCCGCCGGCATAAAAAACGGGCAGCGTTCTGGCCAGGTAAAAAAGGAAATACCCAATGGGCGCCAGGATCGAGCCGATGATCATCAGGGCGCGGACGCCAAAACGGTTGACAAAAAAGCCGAAAACCAGCTGGATCAACATGGTGGTGAAGGTTACGAGGGTGAAAACCAGGGAAAAATCGCCGCGGCTGAAGCCAAGCTTTTCGGTGATCGGCACAATATAGAGACTCAACGGTGAATTCCCGAGGCCTAATACCATGAATGACATGATGAAGCACACAATGGCAACCACATAGCTGTAATTCAATTTAATTTTCGACATTGATCACTCCCTGGACCCGGAAATCTCTACTCCCAAATTCTAGAATGGCCTTCATCTACCTGCAATGTCAAAAAGGATACAATATGCCCTTTTATGCAAAAACCACAATTCAAATAACATAAAAGGGCATATTTGACTTGATTTGACATTGTTTACCCACCAGAAGTTTATAAGATATGAATAGCAGCGTTGATTTTTGCGGGGTCAGGTTGTAGACGTACAAATCCAATTCACAATTTCAATAAACCAGGAGATTGAGATGATTGAGATTGATATGCAAAAATTCTTCGAAGAGATCGGCTCAAAGTACATCGTAAAGCGGTTTGCCCGGGGATTGACTGGGACACTTAAATTAGGTTTCGATGATTTCGCCTGGGTGATTACCTTTGAGAATGGGATTGTAAAAAAGGTGGAAAAGGCAGCAGCGGATATTACTGCAGATATTTTTATCTGCCCAAAAGACGAAGAGTGGAAAAAGATATTGGCGCAAACCCCACCACCTTTTTACAACGCTGTCTACATTGCTTCTACTCATCACGGGGTTAAGGTGAGTAGTGGGGTAAAGACAATGCAATATACACCCCTCATCGATGAATTGATTCGTCAAATGAGAGCTTTCTATAATGGAAAAAATTTGCATGAAATTTCTCCCCAACCTCATCAACCCAACGTACGTTTCGAGAATGTGACAGGTCATTATGTCTATTTGACGATTGACGGCATCGAGTATCGGGTATTTTATGAAGAAGCCGGCCAGGGGATCCCATTCCTGCTGCAGCATACTGCCGGCGCCAACAGCCAGGAATACCGCAAGTTAATGAATGACCCGGAATTCACCAAAGATTTCCGCTTCATCGCTTACGACCTGCCCTACCACGGTAAATCACTGCCTCCGGAAGATTATCCCTGGTGGGAGCATGAATATACCCTTTCTCTGGATTTCTTGCTTAAATTCCTGGACGCATTTACCGACGCGCTCAAGCTCGAAAGGTCCGCGTACATGGGATGCTCAATGGGTGGGCACCTAGCGCCTGATCTAGCTTATTACCGGCCAGAAAAATTCCGCGCAGTTGTGGGAATCGGTGCCGGTTTAACAACCGTCAAGGTAGATACCGCATTGAACACGCTAGCCGGCCTTCGTTACGTACTGGATAACCCTCAGCTTAGTAATTTATATATTGGGACGACAAATGAGGCTATCGTCGCATTGCCTCCATATTCGTCTCCAAATTCACAGCGTGAAGTAGGCTGGGATTATTCCAATGCATACCCAGGAGTTTTTGCAGGCGATCTGTATTACTACATGCTTGACCACAACCTGGTTGGCAAGGCACAGGATATCGACACCTCAAAATGTATGCTCTACATGCTGACTGGAACTTATGACCCTGGTACACCGCCAGAAATAACTCAATCTTTGGCGGATCAGGTTAAAGGCAGCAAGCTGACCTTTATGGAAGGCGTGGGGCACTATGCCATGTTGGAGGCTTACCCGACCTTCAAGAAATACTTTACGCCCATCGCAGAAGAAATTAAAACCCTTAAATAAGGCATCAACCCACCGGAGTTTCCTGAAGTCGTAAGGAAACTCTGGTGTATTTCATTTAATTTCCATTTATGGATCAAATGCTGGAGGTCGCAAATGTCTGGAAACAAACACAAGATCCTGACCTTGAACGTCAACGGCAGGGATTACGATATCCTGGGTGTTGAAGATCAGATGACGCTGGCGGATGTCCTGCGGGATAAACTCGGCCTGACCGGGACAAAGGTCGCCTGTGACGACGGCGCCTGCGGGTCCTGTACGGTCATCGTGGACGGCAAGCCGACGCTGTCCTGCATGACCCTGGCGGTAACGATGGCAGGCAAGAGCATCCTGACCATCGAGGGCCTGCTGAAGGAAAACACGCCTCACCCCATCCAACAGGCCTTCATCGAGGAGCGCGGATCCGCATGCGGGTACTGTACGCCCGGTTTCATCATGACCACCAAGGCTTTCCTCGATGAGAATCCCCATCCCGACGTGGATGAAATCAAGCAGGCGCTCGCCGGTAATATCTGCAGGTGTGCCATCTATGAGCAAATTGTCAAATCCGTACATACCGCATCTGAAAAGCTGCAGGAGGGTGCATAAATGGCCGAAAAACTACGTGTTGTTGGCGCCGCGGTGCGTGAAAAACCGGGATTTGAAAAGGTAACTGGAAACGCCAAATATCCCAACGACATTCAGCTGCCCGGAATGCTGCACGGCAAGCTGGTCCGGTCACCCTACGCCTGCGCCAATATTGTCGATATTGATACCTCAGCTGCCGAAGCGTACCCGGGCGTCAAGTTGGTCATGACTTATAAAAATTTTCCTGGACATTTCTTCTCTTCCGTTTATTTTGTGGGGATGGAAGTGGCCTGCGTCATCGCTGAGGATAAATCCATTGCCGAGAAGGCTGCCCGCCTGGTGAAAGTTGAATACGAACCCCTACCGTTCGTAATCGATCCTGAAGCAGCCATGCGTCCTGGCGCGCCGGTTGCTTTTGGCGATAAAACGAAAATCCAAGCATATTATAAAAACCAGTTTTGGAATGTCTCGAATCAAGTTAGTCCAGATAATCCCAATCTTTTTCTTTATTCCAAGTACAAGTTTTGGAGCGATCCGGATGAAAAGGGACATTTCACGAAAAAAACGATTGGACAGGCGAACGGCGACGGCTTTGGGGATGTGGAGCAGGGCCGCAAGGAATCGGATATCCTGATAGAGGATGAGGGCTTCAAGTTCAACAAGGCGCACGCGCCCATCATGTCCAACAGCGGCTGTGTGGCCAGTTTTTCGGATGATATTCTGACCATCTACATGCCCACACAAGGGCCATACATGAGCCGGTTCAAAATTGCTGTTACTTTGCGCCTTCCTGCGAACAAGATTCGCATTTTATCGATGTATACCGGGGGTGCTTTTGGCGCTAGGCTTGGTAGTGGCGTCGAGCCTTCATTGAATGGCCCTTCTTTTGTCACGGTAGCATCGGCTGCCAGCATGAAACTGGGCAAGCCGGTCAGCCTGTTTTATTCCAGAGATGAAGATTTTCTCTTCTATTGGGGTCGGGGGACATTCCGAAGTAAAGTAAATGTCGGTTTCAAAGAAGATGGTTCGATGGTCATGATGGATACGGATGTCTGGCGCAATGTCTCCACAGGTGGCAGCATAGGGCTAGGTACTTTTGAATACGATGCCACACCTACGGGGAATATGTTGTATTCGCATACCTGCAAGCACAACCGCCTGCGGAAAAACTCCGTTTTCACCAACGGCCCTGGATACGTTGGCTGGCAGGGTTTTGGCAACCCGGAGGTGTTCCTGCCGGTGGAAGTTGCCATGGACGAAGCCGCCGAGAAACTGGGCATCGACCCGGTGGAGCTGCGCCGGAAGAATCACATGCGCCAGGGCGACAATTACCTCAGCCTGGCTTATGAATTCTCCGGCCCGCAATTTGCCTCTCGCGACGGAATTGAAGAGTGCCTGAATGTCGCCTCGGAAAAAGTGGATTGGGCGTCAAGGACCCCGCCCAGTCAGAAGACCGGCACCTTGCGTCACGGCAAGGGTATGGCCTTGGCCATCCAGCAGACCGGCGGCGAAGGAATGGAATCTTATGCTATAGTAAGGCTTCTAGCTGACGGGACCGCCATCCTTGAATGCAATTACCAGGATTTTGGCCAGGGCGGCCGGACCAGTCAGGTTCAACTTGCAGCAGAGACTCTGGGAATTCCCTATGATAAAGTCATCATCGTTTCTGGTGATTCAAATCTGCCGTATACCCATATTCAAACTTGTTCGAGCGGCACATTAGTACAGGGTTTTGCCACCCATAACGCTGCCGTGGATGCCAAGAATAATTTATTGAAACGTGCAACACGGATGCTGGAAGTAGAGGACCCTGCCGAGCTGGATACAGCCGACGGCTTCGTCTTCGCCAGGGCCAATCCGGCAGTGCGCCTGCCCTGGATTGCTGTGTTTGCTCGTATTGGGATATTGGGTGCTACACAGGAAATCATTGGCCTTGGCTGGAACAGGGTTGGAGCCGGCGCGATGTCGGGCGAACAAGGGGCAACCTTTGTCGACCTCGACGTGGATACCGAGACCGGGCAGTTGTGTAACATTAAAGTTACCCACGCCCAGGACTGCGGCAAAGCCATTTTCCCCAAGGCAGTCGAAGGCGACTGGCTGGGCATTCACCATGGCGTGGAAGCCGTTGTCGGCGTCACCCAGGTTCTGGATCCCAAAACCGGCAAGCTCCTTAACGACAACTGGATCGACTACCCGGTGGCGACCATGCTGGACTCTGAAGTGGAACCGCTGATCGTCGAAGTTTTTGATCCTACGCATCCTTACGGTGCGGCAGGCATTGCACAGTCGCACCAGAACGGTCTGGCAGCAGCCATGAGCAATGCAATCTACAACGCCATCGGCGTGCGCATGAAGGAAACACCCTTCACGCCTGATAAGATCTTAGCCGCGCTTGGAAAGATATAAGGTGACCGAGATGAAAGATTTACAACTAATTAACGCAACCAGTATTGAAGATGCTGCTTCCATTCTCCGATCCAGCAACGGAAAAGCGAAACTGATGGCGGGTGGAACGGATTTGCTGGGCGGATTGAAACGCGGGATTCACCCGAACGCGCCGGAAGTGGTCATCAATATCCAGACCATCCCGGATATGGAATACATCAAAGAAGAAGATGGAGCGCTGAGGATTGGCGGGCAAACCAGGCTGCGAGACATTGCCGAAAACGAAGTAGTGAAAACCCGTTACACCGCCCTGGCGGAGGCAGCACGCAAGACTGCCTCGCCGACGCTGAGGCGCATGGGTACCATCGGTGGAAATATCTGCCAGGAAACTCGCTGCTGGTATTACCGCGCCAAAGACAACTACTTCGATTGCAAGATGAAGGACGGCAAGGAATGCTTCGCTGCAACCGGTGATAACCGCTTCCACTCGATCTTCGGCGGCGTGAAGGGCTGCATGGCCGTGAACCCCTCCGACACGGCGCCTGCGCTGGTGGCGCTGGACGCAAAGGTCGTGACCAGCAAGCGCGTGATCGATGCCGAGAAATTCTGGGCGGCTCACGAGTACGGCCTGACGGCGCTGGAAGAAGATGAGATCGTCGTGGAGATCCGGATCCCTGCGCCGGCAGCGGGAACAAAGAGTGCTTTCATTAAATACGCCACGCGCGGTTCGATCGATTTCCCAATCGTCAACTGCGCCGTGATGGTCAGCCCAGAAAATACCCGTATCTGCCTGAATGCGGTGGCGCCCAATCCATATCGGGCCGTGTTGGCAGAAGAAGTAGTCAAAGGCAAAGTCATCGATGAGGCGCTGGCGGAAGCTGCCGGCGAGGCGGCGGTCAGCAAGAGCAAACCTCTGGCGAAGAATAAATTCAAGGTCCAGATTGCGAAGACGCTGGTAAAGCGAGCGCTTCTGGCATGCCAGTAGAGATTGCCGGGTAATAAAGGATACAGGGAGGCACTGAAATGTCTCCCTGTATTTGTTTATCTGCAATTTTAACATGTCCAAATGTTCATAATGAAAGAAATACATTGTCCGAAAATTAGGAATATCCCGAAATTTTCGTGTCCTTAGTCGGATGGAAGGATATTGTTCCCATTTCTGGGCAGTGAATACCATTCAAATCGTAGACAAAACCGATTTACTCAATTCTCTTGGGAAAAAATATCTCGCCTTTTTGTTAAGAGGAAACGCCAGCAAAGGAATGATCTTACTCATAAGATGATCACCAATAATTAACCTTCTATCGTGAATTCTTTTACCCGATATCCTGAACTCGCCAGGGGAGCTGAAGCCAGGGCGTTTCAAACGCATTACGAAAGATCTCAACTTATTGGTTTTTTGGAACGAGGTGTCTGGAGGCTGGCGATTTTTCTGAGTTCGGATCAATCCCGACGAAAGCTGTTCATTGTTAAAAATAAAAGCACCTTTGCCAAAGGAACTCTCACAATAACTCAACAATGTGTTCATAAACGTATGCTACAATATTATTAATCTTACGATGAGAGAAATAATATGAAAGCAAAACAGACGGTGGATCGGCGTATCGCGCGTACTCGCCTTGCCATTCGAGAGGCACTGGTCGGGTTAATCAAAGAAAAAGGGTTTGATGCTTTAACCGTGCGCGATATTGTGCTTCTGGCCAACATTAACAGGGGCACGTTCTATCTGCATTACAAAGACAAATTTGATCTACTAGAAAAAACCGAGACCGAAATTCTCAATGAAATTTATCAAATTTTCATTAAAACTAGTTCCATTGGATTTGATGACGACCACGTTACCGATCAACTCCAAGAATTGATCATCAGTTTATTGGTATATGTGAAAGACCATGCGGAACTCATGCACGCCATCCTTGGATTACAAGGTGATTATTCCTTGGTCAAGCGCTTCCGGGTAATGCTCGACCAAAATCTAAAACTCGGGGTTCTTTCAGGTTTTAAAGAAGAGAATTTCTTAGTTCCGAAAGAATATTTGATTGCTTATATTATCCAAGCACATCTGGGTGTGTTGCAATCTTGGCTTGGGTCTGGATGCCAGGAACCGCCTGCGGAAATCGCGCGTATCTTATTCCAATTATCCTTTAACGGCCCGATGCGTGCGGCTGGTTTTGGACTCAATAAATCTGAACTTGTTCCCCGATAGATGATTCTCCGCAACAATAGTGAGAATATAGAGTGGGGACGACCATCATCATAATCCGGATTTGAAAATATTACCTTTATTGGAAATAATCACCATTTTTCGGTGAAGTGTTCAATTTTCCACACAACTAGATTTTTTGTTGATTGAAACAAAACCAGAGTAAGTCTATAATCAAAGAAAATAATCAACACTGTATTGATAAATAATCAAAGTGTTGTTTATTTATTAGGAGGATCGAGTATGAGACTTGCTAACAAAGTAGCATTAATCACCGGTTCTACCGGTAAGGTAGGCAGGGCAACTGCACGACTTTTCGCCAAAGAAGGCGCAGCAGTGGTCATAGCTACTGAGGACGAGGATGCTGGCAATGCGCTGGCACTAGAAATAAACGTTGCTGGAGGAAAAGCGCTGTTTGTCAAACTAGATGTGACCAACCAGCAGCAGTGGGATGAAGCCATAAGGCAGGTAAAGGACCAATTTGGTGGGTTGCATATCCTGGTGAATTCCGCTGAAAGTCATCAACTCAGCATGATCACCCAAACCGATTTAAAAACATGGAATCGGATCTTTGATGTAAACCTGACCGGAACGCTGATGGCGATCCAAACCTGTGCACCCCTGATGAAGGAATCCGGGGGAGGCTCCATCGTTAACTTAGGATCGGTGGCAGGAATTTCCGGCAGTTATTCATCGGCATATTCATCTACCAAATGGGGTCTGGAGGGTTTATCCCGATCCGCGGCATACATGTTGGCTGATTGGAGCATTCGCTGCAATGTACTCCAAGCTGGTAGCATCGCAAATGAAACCCCAGAGGATAATGCGAATACCGCTACTGAACCGCCTGTCCAGGAAGCAATCCTGCTGCGCCGGCAGGCAAGACCAGAGGAAATTGCCAATGCGGTCTTATTCCTGGCCAGCGAGGATTCCTCCTACATAACCGGAAACGATCTTGTTGTGGATGGGGGTTGGTCATCTGCAGCGCCCTATTTGTTGAGTGAGCGACAAAACCGGCTTTTGGAGATATTACAGGAAAAGGTGAGTGCAAAATGAGACTCGCAAACAAAGTTGCCCTTGTAACCGGTGCATATGGCGGGATGGGTAGAGCCTCTGCACGTTTATTTGCCAAAGAAGGCGCATGCGTCGTCCTTGCTGGTAGAAAACTAGAGCGCGGCAATGCGCTGGCGAAAGAGATCAATGAGAGCGGCGGGAAAGCCCTGTTTGTCCAGCTGGATGTAACCGATCCAAAGCAGTGGGAAGCGGCTCTGGAACAGGTTAAGGAAAAATTTGGCGCGCTGCATATCCTAATGAATATCGTCGGGACAAATGCCCCCGGTATTCTCCCCGGAATCGAATTAGCGGATTGGAACAAGATGTTTGAGACCAATGTGACCTCAATCCTGGTGGGGATTCAGACTTGTGCGCCGCTGATGAAAGCATCGGGAGGCGGATCCATCATCAATATCGGCTCGGTTGCGGGAATCACAGGTAATTTTTCGACTGCGTACTCATCCTCCAAATGGGCACTGGAGGGGTTGTCACGATCGGCGGCCTATGTTCTGGCTGACTACGGTATCCGTGTCAATATGATCCAACCCGGTTTTATTGAAACAGACATGACAGCGCAAATAGCTTCCAATCCTATTTTTAAATTGATTTCCAAAGGAACTTTCAACAACACTGTTCTATTGCGACGTGTTGGGAAAGCCGGAGAGATCGCTTCCACAGCGCTTTTCCTGGCCAGCGATGAATCTTCCTATGTAACGGGCACCGATATCGTGGTGGATGGGGGTTGGGTCACATCGGCTCCTTACCTCATCAATGAAAGACGAAACCATATGCTGACGCTCCTGAAGAGGAAGGGTGCGGTGGAGAAATTTCTGAATAGATTTAAGAAAGGATGATAATTTTCCAATAATTTTTCATCATAACGCACGGTCAGGAACAATTATTTTGAGTTGAATAAACTGGAAAACTGGCAAACCTAAAAAGAAAAATGATTTTTGTAGTAAGCGGGGGAGAATTTTGTTTCTCCTCCATTATTTTTTTACCTTCCATCGATATGCATGGGCATTAAAACGTACAAATTCTCCTCATCTCCTGTCGAATGGAGAACCGCCGGCGTGTTGTGGGCATTCGCCTCAATGGTCATATTTTTGGTAGTGATGGCTTCCAGACCATCTTGCAGGAATTTCACATTGAAAGCGATCTCCAATTCCTGTCCTTCAACCATGGCTTCAAGCTCTATCTCACTTGCGCCGGTCTCGTCGGTTTCGGCCAACAGCTTAACCTTCCCTGTTTGATCAGATCCGGGTTGAAGGTGAAAACGCACCGCATTGCTGCCTTCGCGGGCAATGATGCAAGTCTGTTTACAGGCTTTGAGCAGGTCACCCGCGTCAAGGACTGCTCTGGTCTTGTGACCTTTGGGGAGAATCGCCTGATAATCTGGGAATTTCCCATCGATCAATTTTGAGACAATCTACACGTTTTCACAACGGAACACCACCTGGCTACCATTCGGGGTAAAACCAAAGTGATCCTGGCTGAGATAAATCGGAATGAGGATCAAGACAGCCGCCTGCTTCGGTATATCCTTCCAACAGTTGAGCTAGATTGGCCAGGGACACCGAAGACCTGCGCGATGCCAGACTTCGCAACGCTTCCACCCTGTCTTTGATTCGTATTTCTAAAGCAGTCAGAATTAACTCTGGGGTGAGTGGATTGGTTTTCTTCATCTCCAGGGACTCACCGACCTGTTGTAAAACATCGGGCACGGATCCACCAGCGAGCAGGCCAGCAGCAGTCCGACCCATAGCAATTGGGAGCAGTTGGTCAATATCCCGACCACGACTTTTCATCCGATCATCCAACCATGCTCCAGGAATGTAATTTAGGATTCCCCCAATGACTATTGCCGGAAGACGGGGGAGGTACAACCAGGCAATGACCATGCCACAAACACCAACAGCGATACGCAGTAGGCGGAAGGTAACGGGTTTGATATTCTGACCGGAGGCTAATGAGTATATACCCCAGTGATTTATAATCGAGGCTGGATAGAGTTCGGGCTGAATCAACGGTATATAAAGCGGATAATCCACCCGTTTTGATTTGCTTTGGATACCACAGGAAGAGCACCAAAGTAGTGGACAAAAGCCCAACCACCGGAATTAATATCGTCATCGATCCTCCAGGTAAGTTTTAAAAACAAAAGCCAGACTTCGTGCTTACGCGCCTTTGATGTGCGCATCCAGCAGGTAGAGTCCGGCTAACGATTGAAAGAATAAACAATTAAGTCGTCAGATTAGATTGAGTATAGCAAGCGAAAAGGGCTTATCCCAGGGGGACAGCCTCCTAAATTTACATTTTCAAGAAACAAAAGCTAAGAAATTCTTGATTCTCGTGAATATGATTTTCTGATAATTTGGAATAGGTTTTGTTGGCTTCATCAAAAGAGAGAACTAATCTCCACTCGGATCTAGTGAAATTTTGTGCAATCAATGGACAAAGCGATTAAAACCGTAAAACCAGCACAATAAAAAGAACAAAATCATTAATCTCACGGATGGTAGATGGGATCAAATCTTCTTTGTACTCAGTTTTTCCAATTTCTCCCGAACATGGAAACGGGCCATCTCTTTCTCGCTGAACGGGTAGGGTGAGTTTGGATCATTGAACCAACGGGAGACAGGCATATTCACGCCAAAAAAGGCTAAGAGAGCTACCAGTGTGATCGCGACCGGCCACGTCCATGCCTGAACCAACCCCTGAGCATAGATATACCAGATGTAATAAATGCCAATAGGCCAGTGCAGGAAGACCACGGCGAACAAGCCGGGGTTGTATATGGACCGCATTTTTCGATTAATCAAGATCCCATGCACTCCAAACTGTCCCATGCCAAACAAGATTGGTGCCAGTCCAAGCCAGATCAGGTTAGGGAATAGGATTGGCAGGATGTAAAACGGGTAGGCGACGAACACATTCACGAATAACGCGCTTTGCTGGTTCAACGGGCACCTGTCAGACTTTCCCCCGTCCTTGGGTTGCCAGGCAATATTCATGATCGCCGGAAAACCGCCCGGCCAGGCGTACTCTTCGAACTGATGCACCAATAGCGCTATGAAGCTGATCCACATCAACTTCCGCAGCACGCTCATGTCGTTCCAGAGGATGGCCAATGCGATCGCCAAAACGACGAAGAGCCCGCCGCCGACATAGTACCAGTTCCTACGATAAAATTTCATTTGTGTGCTTCCTTTCCATGCTCAAAATTGATCATTATTAACAAATTTTGCATAGTGCTTCGGAGAGATGAATGCGAACGCATCATTTTCCTGCTTCAGCACCCATTTTTTTAATGGGATTTCCGCAAGAGGAACACAGCATATACACATGATGGCAAAGGCGATCAGAGCGCCTATCCAGTTCCTGACAGTCAACTGAGGCATTGCCCAGATGAGATAGATTGCGGCCGGCAGGAACAGCGTATAGGAGGTACCAATTCCGGGGCAATAAATTGAGCGTTTTCCCGCCTTGCGATACCTGATGAAAGAATATATGCCGACAATCGTGTGCGCCATAACTTCCAGTAAACTGAAAAGCGTGATGCAAATCGCCATTTCGTTGGACAGACCTGCTACCAGGGACATCACAAGAAATGCCAGGGGAAACAGCTCCAGGCCGATATTGGTAATCATATCCGTCAGACGGCTCATCGGATATCTATCCAGATATTTCGAGCCCATCTCTTTCGAGCCGAATATCACATTATAAATATAATGAAGTCCGCCGGGAAGCTTCCATTCTTCGATTACATGAAAGGGTATAATGATTGCGGCAAAAGCTCCCGCTTTTGCGCCAAGAGGCAGCATGCTCCAGTTTAGGACTAGATATATGAGTGTTGCGCTTCCGAGTATGCACATGAAATAGATCCATAAATTGTCGCTCCAGGTATCCAGTCTTTTGATCATTGTATAAAATCTCCTTATCCCAATCCTTGCGCGTAAAATTCGTCGGACTGTTCATCCAGGGTCGTTCCAAATTCAAATTATGATCTCTGTTTTTGAAACAGCCGGAAACCCTTAAAGTCACCCAGTTGCTTTGCCTTTTCCAGCATGCCGAATCGTTCCATTTCCTCTTTTGAAAATGGGTACTTGGCATTCCTGCTTGAAAATGTCCTGACTGGAAGGACCACGATCACAACTGCCGCCAAAATCATACCAATCAAGCCGCCGACATAATTCCATGTACTGGCAAGGCCGTGAGTTGCAACGTACCAAATGTAGTAAATACCGATCGGTCCATGTAAAAAGATACACGCGGCCAGACCCGGATTATAAAAACTTTTTATGCTTTTGTTGATCACAATGCCATGGAAGATAATCTGAGACAATCCAAAGAACATGGTGGCTAATCCAAGCCAAATCACATTCGGAAAAAGGATCGCGGAAATGTAGAAAGGATAGGCCAGCACTACATTCACAACCATGGCGAGATTGCTGTTTTGCGGGAACCTGTCCGGTGTTTTTGTCTCCCCATTCATTATGATATTAAACAAAGCGGGAAAGCCTCCTGGCAGCCCATATTCTTCGAATTGATGGATCAGCAAAGCCATGAAGCTGTAAATCAGGATTAATTGGATGGGACTGATTTTGGATCCCCAAAAGCCCATTAGAAATGAGAGCGCCACAAAAAGAATTCCTCCCATGTAATACCAGTTCCGGCGATAAAATTTCATAAGACTGTTCCTCATTGGTTTTTGCAGGTTTATGAGTTCCTGATATTTCTAACTTTCTCTTTGGCAAATCCGTACATTTCCGCTTCTGCAAACGGATACTTTGATTCTCTGTTTGTTGCCAATACCCTGATCGGTAATGCAAACAATACCACCGCCGCGAGAATGGCACCAATCAATCCGAAAATATATGTACCTGTGCTGGCAAGGTTGTTTGTTGCAACATACCAGATGTAATATATTCCAAGGGGCAACTGCAGGAGCAAGGTGGCGCCGAGGCCTGGATTGTAGAGACTTTTCAGCTTCATGTTCTCGACGATGCCGTGGGCAAAAATCTGCAACATACCCAGCATCACCTGGGCGAGACCCAGCCAGATCAGTTTCGGAAAAAATACAGGGATGATGTAGAAGGGATAGGTCAAAAGGACGTTACTGATCCAACATTGATTGGCATTTAATGGGTACCGGTCGGGAGCTTTTTTCTCCCCGAACATCACAATGTTTGTTATCGATGGGAACCCGCCGGGGAGAGCGTACTCTTCAAATTGGTGGACCAGCATGGCCATAAAACTGAAGATCAGGATGACCTGTATGCGGCTGAAAAGGCTGCCCCAAAAGCCCATAAAAAATGAGAGGGCTACAAACAGGACCCCGCCAATATAGTACCAGTTCCGACGCCAGAATTTCATATGACTGCTCCCTGTACCTCTTTTTCCGACACGATGTCGGATAATTACAGTATAATTCTTCGATCTACACTGTCAACCGTCAACCCAAGCTTGAATGTCGGATAATCGCTTTCTGGAAGGACAAAGATCAATGAAAAAGAATCCCGAAGCAACAGCTCTAACGAGGGAAAACCTCATGCAGGCATTTTGGGGTCTGTATTGCCAAAAGAAGATTGAAGCCATCACCGTAAAAGAAATAACAGATGCAGCCGGATATCATCGCAGCACGTTTTACGAGTATTTTGTGGATATTTATGATGTGTTGAACCAGTTGGAAGAGTCGCTCCTGGAGTCCATCAAGGAAGAAGTGGTGAAAAGACTTGATGATTTCCAGAATGAGGAATTCATCAAGGGGTTGGCCGATCTATATGAATCCAAAGGAAAATATCTCAGTGTGCTCCTGGGGGAAAACGGGGATCCGTTTTATGCCAATAAGTTGAAAGCCGTTATGCGTCCGGTGCTTCTTGAAATGTTCGGCTTGTCTGAAGGCGAAATTCATACCGCCTATATTTTTGAGTTTGGGTTTTCTGCGATTTTATCCACGATCACGTATTGGTATCAGAACAATAAGAATCTTCCATCGAAAGAGCTCTTAATTCTTATGCGCTCGATGTTGATGAATGGTATATACTCGGAAATTCAAAGAATAAATCCCCATTAACTCTTGCTGACGTAAATGGAAAATGAGTTGATTATTTCTTGCGTGATCTACACCTTCAATATTGATTACTAGTGCATATTCGGAACAGTACTGTGGTAATTGTATGAAAAAGAAATCTTCAACTACAAATCAATCCCCCCATTATGAATTGACGAATCATGAAAAAACCGAATTGAATATCAATTATCTTTTGCAATTTATTAGGCAAGTAGGGACGCTTTTCAGGGTGTTACGTGTAATAGAGCTCGTCAGGTCGGCTAAACTGCAGAGCCCGCCGCACAGATCCCTGCCCTTCGGGTG
>ENA-UOYA01001310-UOYA01001310.1-activated-sludge-metagenome-genome-assembly--contig:-NODE-1310-length-27203-cov-5.457897_pt1 | contig 27203 bp, 25 predicted proteins | sample MGYA00238163_ERZ764804 | MGnify/ENA primary metagenome ERZ764804 (study PRJEB28919, sample SAMN05720223) | activated sludge metagenome | isolation source: Anaerobic digester | place: Hong Kong... | reverse complement strand
TTCCGCTTTGAAAACTATTAACTTGAGTTGGGAATTTCAAATGAGATTTTTAAGTCCAAAGTTAACCATTTAATCGAAAAAGAGCGGGGTTCTTTTTACAAAAATTAAAGGATTACCGTGACACAATGGTTATTTACAGCACGATTTTGATGTAAAGAGTTTAATCAGTTCCGCTTTCGCTGTCTCTTTTCCACCAGTTTCTCCTCATTTCCGGTAAGCACCTTCTTCAGTTCCGCCTGTAGTTTTTTGATTTCACGCTCCTGGTTATGGATGGTGGTAAGAAGGGAGTTCAACTCTTCATTATCCACCGAGTCGGGATATTGAGCCTTTACCCTGTCGATAAAATCGCTCAGCACATTCATGTAGTTGTTGAACGCATCGTAGGGGGATTGGTAGGGGCTGAACTTGTTGTGCATCGACCCGTCGTAGAAGTGCTTGGTCGACATGTAGTAGAAATGGTCGCTCGACTGCAGGTATTGCCAGTCCATCTTCAGTCGCCGGTCGTTGGTCAGCCTGACCCTTTCACTGATTTCGTAGAGGGTCTTGAATGCACTTTTCTGGAGCTTGTTTCCCAACCAGCGACTCAAGTCGCGCTCTTCATCAGACCAGGAGATGGTGTTGGGCACCGATACCGTGCCAACCGGTTCGTGACTCTCCATGATCTCGCTGGGTGTGGCGAAGGAGATTCCCCTGTCGAAGGCAAACTGGGGAAGCGCCCTCATGAATTCGAATATGCCCGAATGGGAGGGCTGCAGATTGCCGAAGGTCTCGTAGTTCATGAAGATGTTGAATACCTCCTCCTGCGGCGAGGTTGCGTCGATCCACGAGATATATTTGTCGGCCGTCAGCGGATACTCCTTCCAGGTACAGTCGGAAAAACGCAAGGAGATGTCGTCGCTGAACTGCGAGTTGCGCAGCAGCAACTTCATGTTGGGCTGTACCTCGGAAGTGTAGACGTAGTTGGGGCTCCGCCATGAGAGGATCAGCTTGGCCCCTTCCGATATCATCTTCGAGTAACCCATGTTATATGCCATCTCGGCGATATCGTCGGAGAAGATCATTTCGGTATTTCTCAACACTGTCGGTTTCTGGTCGAACAGCAATTTCACCTTTTGGGTCTGCATCTGCACCTGGTTCTGAAACTCCACTGGATCGGCCAGACTTGCGAGGGAGTGCGAGTAGGTCTCGGCCAGAAACTCCACGGCCCCCGTTTTACTCAACTCCTTCAGTCCGTCGATCACCTCGGGTGCATAGACCTCCATCTGGTCGAGGGCTACTCCCGAGACCGAGATGGCAACCCTGAACTTTCCCTTGCTCGACCTGATCAGGTCGAGCAGCATGCGGTTGGCCGGAACAAACGAGCGGGCAGCAATCTGCTGCATGATATCCTCGTTGGAGTAGTCGTCGTAATAATAGTGATCCCTGCCGATGTTGAAGAAACGGTATCTTTTGAGCCGATAAGGCTGGTGAATCTGAAAATAAAAGCAAATTGTCTTCATATGTTGTGTGCGTGTTGGAATTTCTATTCGATCTTTACACCAGACGGTCGTAGATGGCCCGGACCTTCTTTCCTGCATCTTCCCATACGATGCCGTCGACTTCGCGTTTTCCCTCCTCTTTCAGGTATTCGGCCATGCCCGGATAGGTGCAGATCGAGTACATGGCATCTGCCATGGCGTCAACATCCCAGTAGTCGGTCTTGATGACGTTGTTCAGGATCTCGGCACATCCCGACTGGTTGGAGATAATGCTGGGCACGCCGCACTGCATGGCTTCCAGCGGTGAGATGCCGAAAGGTTCCGATACCGAAGGCATCACAAACACATCGCTCGATTTCAGCATCTCATAAACCTGTTTGCCCCGCAGGAATCCGGTGAAGTGGAACCGGTCGGCTATTCCCCGGTCGGCCACTAATCGTATCATCTGGTTCATCATATCGCCGCTGCCGGCCATCACGAACCGGATATGCTTGGTCCGCTTCAACACCTGGGTGGCTGCGTCGACAAAAAATTCCGGTCCCTTTTGCATGGTGATTCTTCCCAGGAAGGTGATCACCTTCTCCTTTACTCCCGATAGCCGTTCAATCGCCTCAATTTCAGGACTGAGCGGTTCCACGGCATTGTGTACGGTAGATACCTTCCATTCGGGCTGGTGGTAATTCTCGATAACGGTTTTGCGGGTGAGGTTGCTTACACAGATGATGTGGTTACAGTGATCCATACCGTTCTTCTCGATCCCGTAGACGATCGGGTTTGGCTTACCCCGGCTGCGGTCGTATTCCGTAGCATGTACGTGGATAACCAACGGTTTTCCACTTACGTTCTTGGCATGCAGACCGGCAGAGTAGGTGAGCCAGTCGTGGGCGTGAATGATGTCGTACTGATAAGTCCGCGCAATAACACCGGTTACGATGGAGTAGTTGTTGGTCTCCTCCAGGATATTGCTCGGGTACCTGCCAGAGAACTCCAGACAACCAAGATCGTTGGTATTCATGTAGTTGAAGTTGGCATATATGTTGTCACGCATCCAGAAATACTCCTCTGGATTCATGAACTTTTCGAGTCTCGCCTTTACCGTTTCCCTGCTGACATCCCGCCACACGATGGGCGTATTGTTGCAGCCGATTATCTTCAGAAAACTTTGATCTTCGTCGCCCCAGGGCTTGGGAACAACAAACAGTATCTCCATATCTTCCTGCTTGGCCATTCCCTTGGTCAGACCGTAACTTGCTGTTCCGAGTCCCCCTAATATGTGAGGTGGAAACTCCCACCCTAACATCAGCGCTTTCATTCTTCCTCTCATTTATGTTCTGTTGCAGTTACCCTACGGCAACTCTGATTATTCGGTTGTCCGCAATATCGGGGTCATTCGAATGACCTGATGAGCCTCTTTGCACGCAAAGTCTCGGAAACGCTCATGGCAAAGGAGAATCCGCCATGGGCATAGAACGGGGGACTGGAATCGTAGAACTCGGACAAGGTGCCGATACAGTCGTTCTGCATCTGGTCTTCCAGTTCAATCATGATCCGGTCTGCAAGGGATAGTCCGCTCTTGCCGAACACTTTGAGGTATGCCTCGATATATGGGCCGATTAGCCATGGAAAGGCACATCCGTTGAAATAGGCGTACTCTTTCTCTTCTGTCGTTCCGGCGTACCGGGGATGATAGTTGTATCCTTTCGGGCTCAGTGAGCGTATGCCTACCGGGGTAAGCAGCTCCTTGGTGACATAATCGATGACCGACTTCCGCTGATGCCTCTCCAGTGGCGAGTAATCGGCAGAGACGGCAAAGATCATGTTGGGACGGACGTTCCAGTCGGTATATGTGCCATCGACGTAATCATACAGATAGCCTGCATTGTTGAGAAATGTCTCTACAAATGATTGCCGCACGATCGATGCTCTTTCTCCATATCTGGTAGCCTTCCCCTCCTGTTTTACCGCATCGGCCACCTCTTCCGAAAATTTCAGCGCGTTGTACCAGAGAGCATTGAACTCCACCAGATATCCAGAACGGGGGATCACCGGCTTGCCGTTTTGCATCGCATTCATCCAGCTTACCGCCACATTACGTCCGTCTGTCAACAGCAAGCCATTCTCCTTGTCAACGATTAAGTTGGGATGCTTGTTCGATAAGATATAGTCTACAATGGAAAAAACGAAATCTGCATACCGCTCCTTGAACCCCTCACGATCCTCTTTCCAGTACTGTTGCAGCGACCAGATCACCCACAACAGGAGATCGGGGTCCTCGATCTGCTTGATGATGTTCCTGCGCGGTCTGTTATTCATGAAATCATGGATATGGGGTATGGATGAATTCATGATGGCTACAAAATCGTCCCTCCTGCCTACCGACAAGGTGCATCCCGGCAACGATATGAACTGGTCGCGGGCACGTACCTTGAACCATGGATAGCCTGCCAGCAGGTATACCTCGTCCGTTTTGGGGATATAGTAGAATTGGTGGGCCGAGTTTTTCAGGCAGTTGTAGAAGCTCGACCTGGGCGTGCGTTTCTGAAGCTCCGCATTAAACTCGTCGGCAAGCGTCGTGGTGTCTACCAGGATATCCCCCGCGGAAAAGATCACCTCTTCACCTTTCGATATCGGCAATTCAAAATAACCTGGCACGTAGAGATCCTCCTTGAAGGTGTCGCCGTTCTGCATATCCTGGATGTACTCCACTCCCTTGTTCCAGTAAGGTTGATAGACAAAGTCCACCTGCTTGTTGAACTGCATGAAGAACTCGGGATAACCGTAATACATGCTGGTGCTGATGCCGTTCTCCACCTTGCGGTATGAGCGGTCTACCTGGTCGTTCTGCATGGTTAGCTGTGAAATGTTCCTGAAAGCCATGCAGGGTTTGAACCGCATGATGGTGGGTGAGTGGGCATCCATCAACTTGTAGCGGATCATCAGCCGGTTCTCCTTCGACGAGAACATGATCTCCTTCGAGAGGATCACACCCCCCACCCGGTAGATGGTTTTTGGAACACTGTCGATGGTGAACTCGCGGATATATTTGTGCCCTTTCGGGCTGTAGTTGTCATCGTTGTACTTGTGTATTCCCAGATTGAAATGTGCGCCGTGCTGTATCACTGTTTCGTCGATGGAGGACAATATCAGGTGGTTATCGTCGTCCAGAAAGGGTACCGGCATTACCAGAAGCCCCTGATATTTAGATGTGTTGCAACCCGATATCGAGGTGTTTTGATAAGCTCCCTTTCTGTTGGTTCTCAGCACGTTGCGGTATAGGGAGTATTCCAGGTTGATCATCAGGTCCTTATCGAATTTAAGATAGCTCATAGTCAATTAAGGAATTTGTAAATACCACGTTCGTTTTGATGTTCGAAAGATAGTCAATTGCCGTTGATTCGACAAATAATCGACTCGATTTTCTTTTCGGTTTTCTCCCTTTTTTTGTCAATTTCTGTAAAAAAATGGTTCTTTTTATTAGTTTTGTGCTGATGGAGGATAGAGCGAGTACGGAAAGGTGGCAGATAAGAAGAATCCGCCTTGCGGTGATCCCTGCCCTGGTGATGGTTGTACTGGTATGGATGGCGTTTCTGGTCGACCATACCCGCATCGCCTCTTTCAATTTCTCACTTCTGGGGATATATCCCCGCCAATTGAGGGGAGTGCCGGGTATCTTTTTGTCGCCTTTTGTGCATGGATCATTCTCTCACCTGATCTCCAATACCGTTCCACTGTTGGTTTTGATATCGTTGTTGTTCTATTTCTACAGTCAGATAGCGCCCATGACATTCGCCTCCCTCTGGTCATTGAGCGGTCTGTTCACCTGGCTGACCGGGAGGGAGGCGTTTCATATCGGGGCAAGCGGCCTGATCTTTGCACTTCTCTTCTTCCTGTTTTTCAGCGGACTGTTCCGGAAACATGTCCCGCTGATTGCCGTATCCATGGTTGTGACGTTCATATATGGGAGCTCCCTATGGAGCATTTTCCCGATTGCTGAATATATCGACATCTCCCTCTCTTGGGAGGCACACCTGTCGGGAGCGGCGGTGGGACTCATTGTCGCTTTCTCTTTGCGGAAGAGGGGACCACAAAAACCTCCGAGCTTCAGCGATGAGGAGGAAGAGGAAGAGGATGATAGCGGGCTACCTTAATTGCCCCGGTTCATGCAACATCAACTCTTCCAGCACGTCGGCAATTTTTTGGTAAGGATATTTGTGTACCAGGAAGTAGTGCTCCCTATTTACATCAGGATTCCAACTGTTGTCCCCTGAGGAGTGAATGATGATTGTTCCGGGGCCGCAGAGGTAAAAGTAGTCTTCGGGGTTGCGGACGGCGCAGAGCACTGCAGTGTGGTCCCACGACATCCGATGGCTCATGGGCCTGCTGTCGTAAGTGGCCAGATTGTACTGGTATGCCCATGCGGCCGGATTTGTTCCGCCATCCAGAGTGGCCAGCCTGTTCCCCGTCATGATCTGGTTTCCGATTTCAAATCCGCTGAAAAGGATTGGTGTTGGCCAATGTTCAAAGGCATAGGCCGAGGATACCGAATCGACAAATAGGTTGAATTCCCGGCCTTCGGGAAACCTGCCGGCCATGGCGACCCATCTCTTTACCTTCTTTTTCACCAATTCCATACCCGATAAGGGCGAGTAGTCGTCGCCCCCGGTTTTCAGCAGTTCGGCCAGGTTGGTTGCAAAACCCACCGTTACGATGGTCACGCTTTTATCCGGCTGGGCGGCCAGTGTTTTTCTGTAGATCTCATGCGCTTTAGGATAGTCCGTCTTTGACTGCAGGTCGGGTGCAAATCTTGCCAACAGGGAGTCGTTCCAGTTGTTGGGTGCGGTGAAGTTTGCCGCCGGGTTGGCGGGGATGCCTACCGGGATCTCTCCCTTGCCATAGTACCGGTTGAAGAGCTCAATGGTGGGAGCTATGGCGGGATGACCGTCGCTGGACACCGTTGCTAAAATTTCGCACTCTCCCCGGTCGGCCAATGCATGCAGTACGGCAATTGCGCCCACATCGTCGTAGTCGGGACCCATATCGGTGTCGAAGATGATTTTTACAGTTTCGGGGAGAGCCTCTTCTTTCGGAGTGGAATTGCAGGAATTGAGAACCGTCAAAGTTATCAGCAGGAGGTAAAGGGGTAATGTTTTCATAATTTCAAAAAGTTAATTCCAAAATAAATATGTTTGTATATAGGAGATTTCATTGCAAGGTACAACACTCTTCCGTCACTCTGTAGCCGGGAAAGCAGGAGTGCCCCGTCGGTCCGGAACGTAAAAGTACAAAAAAAATGGAAAGAATGAACGTTTGTCCACCGATTTGCTGCCCGCCCTAAAGATAGGATAGGGCATTCGAGCAAAAATCCGCATTTTTTACTATTTTTGTGCATCTAAACTATTGTAAAATGGATAAAATCAGGGCTGCCGTTGTCGGTTACGGCAATATCGGCAAATATGTGGTGGAGTCGTTGATCGACGCACCCGATTTCGAGATCACCGGAATAGTCCGTCGCAACACCACGGAAATACCTTCCAGGCTGAAGGGTTTCAATGTGGTAAACTCAGTATCGCAACTGAAGGATACGGATGTGGCATTGCTATGCACCCCTACGCGGAGTGTCGAGCAGTTTGCCATGGAGTGTCTTTCCCTCGGAATCAGTACGGTGGACAGTTACGATATTCACGGCGGGATTGTCGCATTGCGCCGTTCGCTCGACGAGGCGGCAAAAAGGCACCATGCCGTGTCGATCATATCCGCCGGCTGGGATCCCGGGAGTGACTCGGTAATCCGTGCACTGATGGAAGCGATGGCACCCAAGGGGATAACCTATACCAACTTCGGACCCGGAATGAGCATGGGGCACACGGTGGCCGTCAAGGCAATCGACGGGGTAAAGTCGGCCCTTTCGATGACGATCCCCACCGGAACAGGCGTGCACCGCAGGATGGTCTATATTGAGCTGAAAGATGGCTATGATTTTGAGCAGGTGGCGCAAGCGATCAAGGCGGACGACTACTTTGCCCATGATGAGACCCATGTTTTTCAGGTGGAGAGCGTGGAGGCATTGAAAGATATGGGACATGGAGTGCTGATGGAGCGCAAGGGTGTCTCGGGAAATACACAAAACCAGCTCTTCAAGTTCGATATGCGGATAAATAACCCTGCACTGACGGCGCAGGTGATGGTGGGTTGTGCCAGGGCTGCGGTAAAGCAGAAGCCCGGTGCATACACGCTGGTTGAAATTCCCGTTATCGACCTGCTTCCGGGCGACAGGGAAAAATGGATCAAGAAATTGGTTTAATTTACCTATCTTTGTTTCAAATTCAATAAAGATGAAGACACTATTATCGGTAACTTGGCAAGTTGATCCTACCATCTTTACACTCTTTGGCCGTGAAATCCGCTGGTACGGACTGCTTTGGGTGATTGGGCTTATCGTGGCCGTCTATATCGTCCAACGAATCTTCAAGAACGAGAAACTTCCCGAGAAGTGGTTCGATTCGCTTTTCGGCTACATGATGCTCGGAATCATCCTCGGTGCCCGGCTGGGACACTGTCTCTTTTACGAACCGCAATACTACCTCGCCAATCCGTTGGAGATAGTGAAGATCTGGGAAGGGGGACTGGCAAGCCACGGAGGTGTTATCGGCATTATTATCGCAGTATGGCTCTACTCGAGAAGAGTGACCAGGAAGAGCATGCTCTGGACGTTCGACCGGGTAATGGTTCCCACGGGATTTACCGCTGCCATGATACGTTTCGGTAACCTGATGAACCATGAAATCTATGGTGGTCCCACCAACCTGCCATGGGGATTCCGTTTTATCGACAATGTAGGCTTATGGATGCGCGGAGCGGAGCCGATCTATACTGAACCTTCGCACCCAACACAGATATACGAGGCCCTCTTTTATCTGGTCGTTTTTGCCATAACCATGCACATGTACTGGAAGACGAATGCCAGGGAGCGTCAGGGACTGATCCTGGGAGTAGGTATCGCGCTGATCTTCATCGCCAGGTTCTTCATTGAATTTGTTAAAAACGTACAGGTCGATTCAGAAGAAGCGATGCGTGAGAATACAGGATTGATTCTCGGCCAGTGGCTCAGCATACCGTTCATTGTCTGGGGAATATGGCTGATCTGGCAGGCATTGAGAAGAAAGCCTGAACCGGTTACACAAAAAAAGAGTCTCGATTATAATCAAAACGTCAAACCCAAAAAATAGGAAGAGCGGGGTTTTCACACCCAAAGTTGAATTATGTACAAACCTTTTGAAATTAAGGAGAACCTGTTCTACGTCGGAGTAAACGACCGGATAAAACATCTTTTCGAGAACCTTTGGCCCTTGCCGAAGGGAGTATCCTACAACTCTTACATCATTGACGATGAGAAGGTGGCTTTGATAGATACCGTCGATATCTGCTATGCAGATGTTTTTTTCAATAAGATTGGCTCCGTATTAGGAGATAAGCCGATCGACTACCTGGTGGTGAATCATATGGAGCCCGATCACTCCGGTTCAGTGAGATTGCTCAAAACCCGTTATCCCGACATACAGATAGTGGGTAACAGCCGCACGGCGGAGATGCTCAGGGGCTACTACGGCATTTCCGATAATGTACTGGTTGTGGAGGATAAGGCCGAACTGAAACTTGGAAAGAATAGCCTTCAGTTCTACCTCACCCCCATGGTTCATTGGCCGGAGACGATGATGACCTACGTGAAGGAGTCGGGAACGCTGTTTTCTGCCGATGCTTTCGGTACGTTCGGCACGCTCGACGGAGGGGTAACCGATACCCAGCTCGATCCGGACCGTTATTGGGATGAGATGATACGTTACTACTCCAATATCGTGGGCAAGTTTGGCTCACCGGTGCAGGCAGCCCTGAAAAAACTGAGTGGGATGGGGATCGAGACCATCTGTTCCACCCACGGTCCCGTCTGGACACAGCCCGATACCATAAGCAGGGTCGTGGCGCTTTACGACAGGCTGAGCAGATATGAGGCCGAAAGGGGACTGGTTATCGCATACGGAAGCATGTACGGCAATACGGAACAGCTGGCGGAGGTCATTGCCGCAGCAGCAGCCGGGAACGGCGTAAGGAACATCGTCATGCACAACCTTTCCAAAAGCCACGAGTCGGAAGTGTTGCGTGATATCTTTACCTATCGGGGACTTATAATCGGTTCCCCCACGTATAACAACAAGTTGTATCCTCCGGTGGAGGGCCTGCTGTCTGCCATCCAGAACCGGAATGTCAGGAACCGCTTCTTCAGCTATTTCACCGGTCATACATGGGCCGACGGAGCCAAACGTGAATTGAAGGCATTTGCCGAGTCAATGGAGTTTGAAACGGTGGGTGAATCGGTTGAGATGAAACAATCCCTCAACAACGACATTATGGAACACGCCTATGCGTTGGGCAAGGCGATGGCGGAAAAACTTTGTTCGGGCGAAGCGGTGATGCCCAATAAACTTACCTGTCATTGACAACTGGAAGTTTCATACCCTGGATTATTAACATCAAATTTTTAAAATAGATATGCGACTTATTATTCAACCCGATGCCAATCAGATGGCCCAGTGGGCAGCGAATTACATCGCTGCCAAGATCAACAACGCAAAACCTACATCAGAGAAGCCTTTCGTGCTTGGCCTACCCACAGGCTCCTCGCCGCTTCTCACCTACAAGGCCTTGATCAAGCTGAACAGGGAGGGTGTGGTTTCGTTCGAGAACGTGGTAACCTTCAATATGGATGAATACATCGGTTTGCCCAAGGACCATCCGCAGAGCTACCATACTTTTATGTGGAACAACTTTTTCGGCCACATCGATATCAAAAAGGAGAATGTCCATATCCTGAATGGAATGGCGGAGGATCTTGAAGCCGAATGCATGGCATACGAGGAGGCAATCAAGGCGGCCGGCGGAGTGGAGCTGTTCCTTGGCGGCATCGGTCCCGATGGACATATTGCCTTCAATGAGCCGGGGTCGTCACTCGCCTCGCGTACGAGGGTCAAGACATTGACGACCGATACCGTGATCGCCAACTCACGCTTCTTCGATAACGATGTCAATAAGGTACCCAAGACTGCCCTGACGGTAGGTGTAGGTACTGTTCTTGATGCCAGGGAGGTGCTGATTCTGGTCAACGGCCACCACAAGGCGCGGGCGCTTTACCAGGCGGTTGAGGGCCCTGTCACCCAGATGTGGACGATCAGTGCGCTGCAGTTACATCCGAAAGGTATTATCGTTTGCGACTACGATGCCTGTAGCGAACTGAAAGTAGGGACCTACAAATATTTCCTGGATATCGAACACGATAATCTCGACCCTGAATCATTATTATAACAAGGCAATTTATGAAAAAGAAAGCTTTAACAATCCTCTCTGCAGCTGCATTGATGCTCTCTTTCAGCATCAACATCGCGGCACAGGGCAAACCGAAAGATGACGTTAGGTTGTACCCGGGTGGGGAAGCGTATGCCGTGAAATCCTATCCGACGATATTTTCGGACAAGGCACCCAAGAATGTCATTCTTCTTATTGGAGATGGCATGGGGGTTGCGCAACTCTATGCCGGGCTTACCGCTAACGGGGGCAAGCTCTTTATCGAAAACTGCAAACATGTGGGATTCTCCAAGACCTATTCGTCAGACCGCTACGTGACCGATTCGGCAGCAGGGGCAACAGCACTCTCCACCGGTACCAAAACCTACAATGGTGCAATAGGTGTGGGACCCGACAAAAACCCGATCCAGACAATTCTCGAGGAGGCGTCGAAATCGGGAAAGGCTACGGGACTGGTCTCTACCTCTTCCATAACCCATGCTACACCGGCATCCTTTATCGCACATCAACTTAGCAGAAGTCAGGAGGAGGATATTGCAGTAGACTTTCTCAAAACCGATATTGATGTCTTTATCGGGGGTGGATACGACTTCTTTACCAAGAGGGCCGATGGCCGCAACCTGGTGAACGAGCTGATTCGCAAGGGATACACGGTTGAACGGGAAGTGAGCAGGATTGAAAGCTTTGAGGGAAAGAAACTGGCCGGACTGACCGCACCGAAAGGAAACGGAGGGGTGGCGGAACGGGGCAACATGCTTCCAGTATCCACCCAGACGGCCATTCGCGTGCTGCAACAGAATAAAGAGGGTTTCTTCCTGATGGTGGAAGGCTCCTTTATCGATTCGGGCGGACATGGCAACAATACGATAAAGGTGGTTGAAGAGATGCTCGACTTTGACCAGGCGGTGGGCAAGGCGCTCGAGTTTGCCGCAAGCAACGGCGAAACATTGGTGGTGGTTACTGCCGATCATGAAACCGGCGGTATGGCTATCCTCGACGGATCTTACGAGACCGGAATGGTGAAGGGTGGTTTCTCGACCGGTGGACATACGGGTGTCATGGTGCCAATCTTCGCTTATGGCCCAGGTGCATCGGAATTTATGGGAATCATGGAGAATATTGATATACCTGTTAAAATCAGGAAACTGTTACTGGGGAAATAGCGTATCAGGTTTTTTTCCATATCATCACCACAAAGAGGGCCAGCAGGATGGCTACCAGGATGGGGATGAAAAGCGACAATATCGAGAAACCGGTAGCGGCAATGCCTTCTCCCGTTGAAACGACTGGATTTCCGGCTCCGGCTGTAAATTTGGACGACAGAAGACGGGCGACGACACTGCCGCTCTGTATGGTTGCAGCTGCACCACCTCCAACGACAAATCCGATGATCCATTTCATCCATTCACTGTCGGACGGAAAAACAGAGGTCATCAACAATGTTCCGGCCACTACCGACAGCGGTGTGGCGAGAGTGTCGAGCAGATTGTCGACAAAAGGAATATAGTAGGCCAACACTTCAACAATGGCGGCTACTCCAAAACAGATCAATGCCGGTGTCGAACCCATCCAGGAGAAGTTTTCCCCCAGTGGAAGCAGTCCCACATGCGATGCCAGGCCGGCAACCAGAAGCGGAATGAAGACCCGGAATCCGGTACTGGCGCTCAACCCTATGCCGAGGGCCACTGCACTGATCGTTTCCAGGTTCATTTTCCCGTAGGTTTGATTCCACAGGCGTCGCCGGTGGGCTCGTCGGGTGTCCGGTGCCAGATGTCGGCAAAACCGTCGGGATTCCTCCTGAACTTTGCCAGAATATATGAGCAGCTGGGAATTACCTTGTAATTTTGCTCCCTGGCATACTTCACCATTTCGTCAAACAGTCTTCCGGCAATTCCCTGCCCCTCCAGTTCGGGGCGTACACCGGTATGGTAGGCATTCAGCAGGCCGTTCTCAATCTCGAAGAGGAGTTCGGCAACCTGTCTGCCCTCCTTTTCAATAAAGAAACACCCCTTGTCGCTACCGTTGGTTTTGAATTGTATCTCCATATCTCCAGTCGTTGTAAGGTCGAAACCATAACCCTATAACAATCGCTTCACCAATGGGTTCAACCGGAAGGGTGGAAATTCCTGTTAAATGGCTATCTTTGCGGAAAAATAATTATAATCAGTCATGATAAAACGTTTTACACTGGGAAGCCTCTTCCTGATAGGCTTCTCCATTGCGCTTTACGCATCTAAAGTAGATACAGTCTCGGTATTCAGCCCCTCGATGCAGAAAGGGATCAAGACAGTGGTGATTCTTCCCGACACCTATTCGCAGGAAACAAGATTTCCCGTCCTTTACCTGTTGCACGGTTACAGCGACAACTACAGCGGGTGGGTTACGAAAGTTCCTGCCGTAAAGGAGCTGGCCGATCAGCACGGCATGATCATCATCTGTCCCGACGGAGCGTTCGGAAGCTGGTATTTCGACAGTCCGGTCGACCCCTCCTTCAGGTTTGAAACTTTCGTTTCGAAAGAGTTGGTGGAGTGGGTAGACCGCAACTACATGACCATTGCAAAACGTGAAGGGCGTGCCATTACGGGATTGAGCATGGGCGGCCACGGTGGCCTTTTCCTGGGATTCCGCCATCAGGATACCTTCGGTGTCTGCGGCAGCATGAGCGGCGGAGTGGATATCCGTCCCTTCCCCAACAACTGGGATCTGGCAAAACGGTTGGGGTCGCAGCGGGAAAATCCCGAAAACTGGGAAAAATATACGGTGATGAACCAGCTCCATCTGCTTGCCCCAAATTCTACCCGGATCATTATCGACTGCGGTACCGATGACTTCTTCTACGATGTGAATCTCCGGTTACATCAGGAATTGCTTTACCGGAATATTCCGCACGATTTTATCACCCGTCCCGGTGCACACAACTGGGACTATTGGAAGAATGCTGTCAAGTATCAGGCACTCTTCTTCAGCAACTACTTCGATGCGGTCAAGGCTTCACCTGCTCCATCCGGGAGTAGGCATCGTGAAAGAAGATAAGCGTGGCATTACGGACTTTAGCCTCGTCCAGAAAACGTTTTTTCTCCTCCATCGCCAGTGCGGCATTGTTGTCGTATGCCGACAGCCAGCCGAGAGAGAGGTGTGCCGAAGTGGGCACCACATCGGCCGGAAAGATGATCTGTTCCCCGTCGTCATCAAGAAAGAGGACGATCTGTCCGGGCGTATGCCCGTCGTACAGTTTAAGGGTTGCGCTGTCGCCGAGCTGCCGGTCCGATTCAATCAACCGGAGCAGCCCCGCCTCGTATACCGGTTCGATATTTTCCGGAAAGAAGGAGGAGGCCTCATAGAGCATCGGGTTCCTGTAATTGTCCCACTGTGCCCGGCTCAACCAGTAGGTGGCGCGAGGAAAGGCCGGAACAATGTTGCCTGCTTCGTTAAAGACCGTACCGCCGCCGCAGTGATCGAAGTGGAGGTGGGTAAGCACCACGTCGGTCACCTCCTCCGGCGAATAACCGATCTTTCCGATTTCGCTCCGCAGCTCCTTCAGGTTGTGCGGACGGTAATACTTCAGTTTGGCCAGCTGTTTGTCGCCAGCACCACAGTCGACCAGGATACGGCGCTCGCCGGTTTCGATAAAGAGACAACGCATCGCCATCAGGCACATGTTATTGTTGTCGCATGGATACCGCTCCTGCCAGTATTTCTTCGGTATCGGACCAAACATCGCTCCTCCGTCGGCGAGGAAATAACCTGTCTCAATTATATGGAAGTTTGCCATTTTCGTAGTACTTTTGCACAAAAATAGAAAGAAAAGTTCAATGTAAGGGATTACCGGGTGATCCTTCCGCGTTGACATAGACAAACAATGGCTATTTATACAGGCTCGAACAGGCATCTTGGGGGGGCAGAGACCGTTGCACAGAGGCAGACCGTCTTCTATGGACTGGTTCAGAAGAACGTGTTGGTAACCGGAGCAAAAGGCCAGTTGGGACAGCAGTTGCTACAACTGGAGAGCCGGATAAACACTCCTTTCAGGTTTCTCTATACCGATACCGATGAGCTGGACATCACCGATGCCGGAGCAGTCCACCGTTTCGTCGCGGAAAACCATGTCGACTATATCATCAACTGTGCAGCCTATACAGCTGTGGATAAGGCCGAAACCGACGAGGCGGCCGCTTGTCTGGTCAACCTGACCGGAGCGGAGAACCTTGCCCGGACGGGAGCGAAGATTATCCAGATCTCTACCGATTATGTCTTCGACGGTAAGGCAAGCACTCCCTACAGGGAAGATGCCCCCGCCAACCCGCTGTCGGTCTACGGTCGGTCCAAACTGAAGGGTGAGGAGGCGATCAGGGCGTTGGCTGCAGAATGGATGATCATCCGTACTTCATGGCTCTACTCCGAATATGGACACAACTTTGTGAAGACGATGCTCCGCCTGATGAGCGAACGTGATGAGTTGGAGATTGTGGCAGACCAGTTTGGGTCGCCCACCTATGCTGCCGATCTGGCAGAGATGATCCTGGTCATCCTGGAGTGTGAGGAGTGGAAATCGGGTATTTACCACTTCGCCAATCGGGGAGAAACCTCCTGGTTCCAGTTTGCCGGAAAGATAAGGGACCTTGCCGGGATTACCGGCTGCCGGCTCAATCCTGTTACCACAAGCGAATACAGGACGGTTGCCACCCGACCCGCATATAGCGTATTGGATACGTCGAAAATTCAATCAGCTTTCCATGTAGTTATTCCTTCTTGGGAGAACGGACTGGAGAGATGTATCGGAAAACTCAAAAGCAGATGACATTACAACAAGAGATTCAACGCCGGCGCACGTTCGCCATCATCAGTCACCCCGATGCGGGAAAAACCACATTAACAGAGAAACTGTTGCTTTTTGGCGGCGCCATTCATGTGGCGGGAGCCGTCAAGTCGAACAAGATAAAGAAGACCGCTACCTCCGACTGGATGGAGATCGAGCGGCAACGCGGAATTTCGGTCGCCACCTCAGTGATGGGTTTCGATTACGGGAACTACAAGATCAATATCCTCGATACGCCCGGCCACCAGGATTTTGCAGAGGATACCTACCGGACGCTGACTGCCGTGGATAGCGTTATTGTGGTGGTGGATATCGCCAAGGGAGTGGAGGCGCAGACCCGTAAACTGATGGAGGTGTGCCGGATGCGGCATACACCGGTAATGATCTTTGTGAACAAGCTCGACCGTGAGGGGAAAGATCCGTTTGAAATCCTGGATGAGCTGGAAGAGGAGCTGAAGGTAGCCGTCAGGCCGCTGAGCTGGCCCATCGATATGGGTGAGCGATTCAAGGGGGTCTATAACCTCTACCGGAACAGTCTCGACCTCTACCAGCCGAGCAAGCAGAAGGTCACCGAGTCGGTACACCTCGATATCCAGTCGCCCGACCTGAAAAAACATATTGGAGAGAAGCTGGCCGAAAAGTTGCAGAGTGACGTTGAACTGATCTCCGAGGTCTATCCCGCCTTTGACTGCGCGGAGTATCTGGCTGGGAGGCTGGCACCCGTCTTTTTCGGTTCGGCGCTTAACAATTTCGGGATAAAGGAGCTCCTCGACTGCTTTGTGGAGATTGCGCCATCACCGCGGGCCATCCAGGCAGAAGAGCGTGAGGTGAATCCTTACGAGGAGAGCTTTTCGGGATTCGTCTTCAAGATACATGCCAACATGGATCCCAACCACCGCTCCTGTATCGCATTCGTGAAGGTCTGTTCGGGCAGGTTCGAGCGTAACGTCAATTACAAGCATGTCCGGTTTAACCGGATGATGAAGTTCTCGTCGCCCACGGCGTTCATGGCTCAAAAAAAGGAGCTTCTCGACGAAGCCTATGCGGGAGATATTGTGGGTTTGCCCGACAATGGAAACTTCAAGATCGGTGACACCCTTACCTCTGGAGAGGAGCTCCATTTCAAGGGATTACCCAGCTTCTCGCCCGAAATGTTCAAATATATCGAGAATGCCGACCCGATGAAGGCAAAACAGTTGCAGAGAGGGGTGGAACAGTTGATGGACGAAGGGGTGGCACAGCTCTTTGTCAACCAGTTCAACGGCCGCAAAATCATCGGAACCGTAGGGCAACTCCAGTTTGAGGTGATTCAATACCGTCTCCTGCACGAGTATGGTGCACAATGCCGCTGGGAGCCGGTCAACCTCTACAAGGCGTGCTGGATCGAGAGCGATGACCTGGCACAGCTTGAAGATTTCAAGAGGCGCAAGTACCAGTACATGGCAAAAGACAAGGAGGGCAGGGATGTCTTTTTGGCAGAATCCAACTACCTGCTGATGATGGCACAGCAGGATTTCAAGAACATCCGGTTCCATTTCAGTTCCGAGTTTTGAGGAGTAACTCCTTTGCGGATCAAGTGGTTATCCCCATGCTCCTCATCAGGTATGAGGCGTTCATGGTGCGGGCGATCCCATGCTGAAGCTTGTAGTCGAAAGAGAGTTGATCCTCCTCGATCCTTGCATCGAAATGGAAGTTGCCAATCTCCTGCGGGAACTCCTTCTCCAGCTCTCCCAGACTCAAATCGTGCGTGGCGATGATGCCGTTTCCGCCCAAGTGTACCAGCCGTTTCATCAGTTGGTAGGAGCCCCACTGCTTATCCACCGAGTTCGTTCCCTTCAGTATCTCGTCCAGTATGATGAAGAGGTCGTGCTCATTCGACTCCAGCCGTTCGATAATCATCTTCAGCCGCTTCAGTTCGGCAAAGAAGTAGGATTCGTTGTTCACCAGCGAGTCGGCCGTACGCAAGTTGGTCAGCAACTCCCCCGGACGGTAGCTCATCGATTCGGCACAGACCGGCAAGCCGCTTCCCGCCAGCAGATAATTGACACCTACCGTTCGCAGGTAGGTGCTCTTCCCGGCCATATTGGCTCCGGTAACAATCATGAAATAGGGTTTCCGGAGAAGAGCGATATCGTTTTTTACACACTTGTTTCGCGGGATAAGCGGATGGCCCAGTTTCTCCGCCCGGAAGGGCTCCGACTCTTCGCAGACGGGAAAAACATAATCGGGGTTGTTTGAGGTGAAGGTGCCCATGGAAACCAATGCATCAAACTGTGCCAGGGTGGAGAACCATTTTCCGATCTCCGTAGCATTGCGCTGCATCCACTGCTCAATTTTCAGCGCGTAGAGAACATTCCACAGGAGGAGCGGGTTGAGGATCAGGAAGATCGGCACGGCAAAAGCCAGGTCAAGATTGCGGCAATAGCGAGCCAGTTGCCGGATGGAGGTTGAAGCCATCTTTTTGTCGTTCTGCAGCGATTGCTGAAGAGTCTGCAGCAGTTCGCTGTCGAAGGAGGTCGACTCAACCAGCTTCAGCAGGCCGGCATACGACTCCAGCTGTTTCGCCCTTTTATCGAACAGCAGGCCGATCCGCTTCACACTCTTCGTGGGAATCACCGAAATCGACAATGTGATGAAATAGAGGAGGGTGATTGCCTGTCCCCCCGTTACTCCGGCCAATACCAGTGCGATGGTCAGCAGGTAGAGGAGGGGGACAATATGGGTAATGGCTCTCCAGAGCGACGGCCGGCGAAACAGTTGTTGTTCCCTACCAGGCCAGTTTGCCGGCCGGCTCTCTAACTGCTGGCCCTCTGACAACATCCCGATAGTCCTGAAGTCGAGACAGAAATCCTCCTTTTCCGACAGTTCCCTTACCGCACCCTGCCGTTTGCGGATCTCTCCTCCCTCCCTCAGCGGCATTTTCAACATGGAGGCGAGCTCACCCTTTCCCATCTCCAGGGAGGTCCGGTTAAGCATCTGGAACAGCGATCCCTCCCCAAAAATATCGAGGTCGAAACTGAATGGATGCGACGGATCCACATGCTCCGCCGCACCATCGAAGGGGGTAAAGTCGTGTTCGAAAGCACGTAGTTCGTTCTTGGCTATTTTTGCCAGTACCTCCGATCGGGCCATTCTTTGCTGAAGCTCCCCATGTCTTTTCAACAAGGCGAGGAAGCCGATCGTGGTGGCGGCGGCAACAACAAGCACCGGCACGGTGGCCGGGTAGAGGAAGTAGCAAAACAGCGATCCGGTCAGAAAGAGCAGGAGACGGAAGAGGCTGTTTGCATTGAGCTGATTTTTATATTTTATGGCGGCGTTACCCTGCTCTCCTGCAAGCTGACGGTATCGGGCGATTCGTTCTGCGAGGGACATCAGTTGGCTGTTTGTTCAGTTGAGTTGGCCAAATGGACGGTCATCTGACGGTATGGGATTACCAGCCCGCGCGCATTCACCTCCTTGTATATCTCCTCGTTCAGGTCGTAGGTAACGTTCCAGTAATCGGACGATTCGACCCAGACCCTCAATGTGAAATCGATGGCATCGTCGTTCATTTTCGTCATCCGGGCAAATGGTGCTGGATTTTTCAGCACCTTCGGATGTCTATCGGCAATTTCCAGTAACATCTTTTTTACCACCTCCGCATCGGTTCCATATTCAATGCTGGTGGTAACTTCTACGCGGCGGGTGGTCTGCGTGCTGTAATTGAGGATATTTCCGGTCGACAACGGACCATTGGGAATATAGATGGTTTTGTTGTCAGCGGTGGTCAGCGTGGTATAGAGGATACCGACACTTTGTACCGTTCCGGCCAAGTTCTGCGCTTCGATGTAGTCTCCGCCCTTGAACGGTTTGTTGAAAAGGAGCATCACTCCTCCTGCAAAGTTCGCCAGATTATCCTTGACAGCCAGACCTACCGCCAGACCTACCGAAGCGATCAACGCGGCCAGCGACACGGTCTGCGAACCGACGATGTTGATGATCAGGATGATGAGCAGGGTGAAGAGAAAGATTTCGATCAGGTTTTTCAGAAACCCTTTCAGGGCGATATCCATTTGTCGTCTCGACATGATCCGATCGGCAAACTTTCTGATCTTTCCGATAATCCATTTCCCCACGAAGAAGATCAGGAGCGCGATGGCCAGTTTCCCCAGGAATTCTATTCCCCAGGTGATCGACCGTTCGCCCAGCTCTTCAAATCGGCCATCCCTGATCATTTCGGCAACTTTTCCTCCGGTCTTTACCACCGTTGAATCGACAGAAATAAAAGTAGTCAGTAACATAGATTATTGCTTTTGATATGATGAGAGGCGCAAAGTTACAAAAATTGAGCTAATTTTGTCATTCATTTGATCAGGTAGTACAATGAAGTATCTTTTAATTTCTCTCTTGCTCCCGCTCTGCATTTTTTCGCTGTCGGCGCAGAACGGCACCTATAACGGGTGGATCGACAAGTCGGTAAAGTATATTGAAAACAACCGGCTCGACAGTGCTGCCATTGCCTTGCAGCAAGCCATGCGGCTGGATCCGGCCAACGAGAACAATGCCCTGCTGCTGCTGAACTTGGGTATTCTGCAACGTCAGCTCGGGCTGACTGACGATGCCTATATCTCGTTTACCGCATCACTTGGCAACAACCCCGATCCTGTACTGGTGCTCCATAACCGGGCTTCGCTCCTGTGCGACCTCGGCCGATTCGATGAGGCGATGGAGGATTATAACGCTATTATCGGGAAGGACCCCACAGATGTGGAGGCCTATTATCGCAGGGGACTGCTTTTCCTGGAAAAGAACGACCGTCAAAGTGCCGAGGCCGATTTCAGGCTTTGTGAAGACACCGATCCCGACAATCTCTTTACCAAGCTCAGCAAGGCATTGATCTTCAAGCTGGATGACAATTGGGAGGAGGCCGAGCAGATCTATACCGATATCATCAACACAAGTGCCACGCCCAACTCATCCTACTACCTCAACCGGGCCGAATGTTATGTGAATACCGACCGTTTTTCGAGAGCTGCAGCAGACCTTCACGCCATCGAGGGGGAGGAGAGGGAGAATCCCTACTTCTACATCCTGCGCGGTCGACTCAGGTTGGACCAGTTTGATAAATTTGCAGCACGGGCCGATTTCGAAAAGGCAAAGCAGCTGGGATATGATGCTGAACTGGCCGACAAGTGGATCGGGAAGACCCGGTAATCTCCGGATTGATTTTTATTTTATATTTGTAATTTGTAGTGATAAACAGCAAAATGAGTAATAACTAAAACCGAAACGATGAAAACAATTTGCATTTCCCTCTTGTCGGTTCTGCTCCTTGTCTCGTGCGGGGTGTCACGAGATATGGCAGGAGGTGTGAACGAACTGACCAGCAAAGAGAAAAAGGATGGATGGATACTCCTGTTTAACGGGAAAGATTTTACCGGTTGGCGTCAGTACAACGGCAACAGCGTGCCCGACAACTGGGTTGTAGAAGATGGCACCATGAAGGTGTTCTGTCATCCGGATGTAAAGGCTGGCCGGGGAGCGGGTGGCGACCTGATCTACTTTCCCCGGAAATTCCGGAATTTTGAATTGTCAATCGACTGGAAGGTTGAGAAAGGAGCCAATTCCGGTATCTTCTACAATGTCCTTGAAGAGAAGGATAAACCGATCTACAGCGCTGCTCCTGAAGTCCAGATCCTGGACAACGAACATGCGAGCGACAACAGGATCGACAGCCACCTGGCCGGATCTTTGTACGACATGTTGCCGGCCGATCCCAAGAGTGTCAACCCCTATGGCGAGTGGAACAGGATCGTCATCCGGGTGAACCGTGGAAAAGTTACCCACGTTCAAAACGGGGTGAAGGTGGTGGAGTATCGCCTTTGGACGAAAGAGTGGAACGAGATGGTCAAGAACAGCAAGTTCAAGGATTTCCCCGGCTTCCGGAAAGGGATCCCGAAAAGTGGACATATCGGTCTGCAAGATCACGGTTATACCATCTGGTTCCGCAACGTAAAGCTCAAGCCACTCTAACATTTCCTTGACCGGCGGCATGTTCAACGATCCCGGTCGGGAATAGCTGTCTTATACGGCAAAGTATTGCTCCAGCTCCTTCAAGGTATCTGGAGTGGTGTGGGTATCTCTTACCACAACTCCTTTCTCCAATACGACGATGCGGTCGCAAACCTCCGTCACATGGTTGAGGTCGTGGCTCGAGATGAGCATGGTCATCTTCCGGCTGCCTTTCAACTCATTGAGCATCCGTTTCAGCCGGATCTGCGATGATGGGTCGAGCGCGGTGAAAGGTTCATCGAGAATCAGTATCTGGGGATCGCTCAGGAGGGCGGCAGCGATGCCGGTCTTCTTCTGGTTCCCTTTCGACAGATCGCGGATCAGTTTCTTCGATCCCAGGATCTCACCGTTGAAGAACTCCTTCATCGACTCCAGGAAGGCTGCAACATCCCCTTCTGATTTTCCATACACCTTTCCTGTAAACGCAAAATACTCGTCCGGGGTGAGGAAATCGATCAGGAAGCTCTCGTCGAGAAACGATCCGACTTTCGATTTCCAGCTGTCGCGACGGGCAACCTTTTCGCCGTCGATACAGACCTCACCCGAGCTTGCCTCAATCAGATCGAGTATCAACCTGAAAAAGGTTGTCTTGCCAGCTCCATTGTTGCCAACCAGGCCAAAACTTTCCCCCTCCGTAATGGTGATGGCGGGAATGTTGAGTACGGCTATTCCGCCGTATAGTTTAGTTAAATTTTCAGCTTGTATCATGATGCTTGACTCTATTCAATTTTTCTGAACCCCTCACAAAGGATGTACTTTCGATTTAAAAACTGTTTTTCGGTAATTTCGAGCAGCTGTTTCCGGAAAATGATGCCGGCCAGCCCTACTGTTGCCAGGATGAGGAGTGCGATGTGTTGAGCGGAGAAGAGCGAGAAGATGCCGACCAGACCCATCGGAACGGCCAGCAGGGGGATCACGACGATGAAATTCTTGTAGGTTACCCCCTGCATGTTCATGGCTGAGCCTTTTGACAGTTCCAACCGTTTGGAGTTGTAGGTGGCACCGAAGAGATAGACGTGGATGTTTACTCCCGCGTTGTAGAGGAAGGCGACAATATGGTTGATGGCGATCTCCTTTCCGAACAGGAAGTAGGGGGTGGTCAGTATAAATGAGCCGATGCAGAGCGACATCAGCAGGAGATAGTTTGCCCTGATGTATGACTGGGTGTCGATGTCTCGTGTCATCAGAAAATCGAAATAGGATCCCTCCCAGTTGATGATCCACTGTCCGAACAGGATCATGCCGATACCTGTCACGAAGATTGCGATGAAAATCAGCATGGCATCATTCTCCTTGTAGATCTCATTGGGATAGAACAACAATCCATAAAACAGGAAAATCAGACTGCTATAGAGCACGTTCTTGGTGCGTTTGTGTCTCAATACCAGTTTCATTATCAGTGCGATCATCTCCCCGATCTTGCCGAATCGCTGCATGAAGGTGAAGTTTTGTCTCCCTGCCTGCTGTTTCCGGGTCACCTTCCTGTCGAACTCCTCGGGATAGTAGTTCCGGGCGAAGAAACCCTTGTTGATCAGAAATGCGGCTACAGCAAAAAGCAGGATGACCGTCCATCCTAGCGGCTGTCCGATGAGCAGGCCGAAAAACTGTTGCGACTGCCCGAAAACGGAGAAGATACCGAAATATTCCAGCACGCCCACGCCAGCCATCACCGCCAGAAAGAGGAGGATTCCTGCAATAGAAGAACCAAACCGCCGTTTCAGGTAGGAGGCGAGCAGCGTATCGAACCATACCAGGAAGATGATGATCAGGATGAACCGGAAGGCGCCTGACGGGCCGTAGACCGGACCGATTCCACTGATGGAGAAGGGTATGGCGAAGCAGAGTGAAAGGTAGTTTGCCGGATTAAACAGCGGTCTGATCAGCAGGTAGTTTACCAGATAGCTTCTCTTTACCGGCAACACCTGGTAGCTTTGCAGGTTGATGGTGCTCAACGGCTGAAACAGGAATCGCATCAGCAGTACCAGGATGACCATGTAGATCAGCAGGCCGTTGAAAGTTTCGGATGGATCTACCCCCGGCACTACCTCTTCCAGGATTCTTGGTAAGATAAAACCCAGGAAGACGAAGAATACCAGGAAATAGAGCATGGTAATTCCGACAAAGATATTTACTATCAGGTTTTTGTAGTATCCGGGAGCGCGTACGCTCTTCAGCCAGTAGTGCTTGAGGAGTTGTGTGTACATATCAGTTATGGCATTGCTATTACTTTCCAAAGAATGCGCCGAGGATACTCCGGGTGATGGTTCTGCCCAGCTGTGAACTGATCTGCCGGGTGGCACTCTTGCCCACCTGCTCCAGCAGGTCGCCCACGATGCCCCGTTCCTCCTTTTTCCTGCGAATCTCGGCCCTTTTCTGCCGTTCGGCCTCGGTCTGCAGGCGACGCTCCTCTTTCTCCTTTTTGATACGCTCCTTTTCGGCTTCTGCCCGTTCACGCTCTTCGGCAAGCAACTCCTGCTTTTTTGAAAGTATCTCGAAAGCGGATTCCCGGTCGACCAGTTTTTCATACACCCCATAAATGAGCGACTGCCTCATGATCTGGTCTCTCTCGCCCGCCGTGATCGGTCCGATCTGTCCTTGCGGCGGCAGGATGTTGGCGCGTTGTACCATTTGTGGTGCCCCTTTCTCGTCGAGGAACGACACCAGTGCCTCGCCGGTATTCAGCTCGGTGATGGCCTGTTCGGTATTGAACTTCGGGTTGGGGCGGAAACTGTTGGCCGCCACCTTGACCGCCTTCTGGTCGTTAGGTGTATAGGCCCGGAGTGCATGCTGCACTCGGTTGCCGAGCTGTCCGAGGATGACTGGCGGTATATCGGCCGGATTTTGTGTGCAGAAGTAGATACCCACCCCTTTGGAGCGGATCAGGCGGACAATCTGTTCCACCTTTTCGAGCAGCGGCTTGGGCATATCGTTGAAGAGCATATGTGCCTCATCGAAGAAGAAGACCAGTTTAGGCTTATCCATGTCGCCCACTTCTGGCAGGTTGCTGAACAGGTCGTCAAGCAACCAGAGCAGGAAGGTGGTATAGACCCTGGGAGAGTTCATCAGCTTGTCGGCCGCCAGGATATTGATTACCCCTCTCCCCTGTTCCGTCTGCAGAAAATCGGTGATCACCAGTTCCGGTTCGCCGAAGAACCTGTCGGCCCCCTCATGTTCCAGGCGCAGCAGTGCGCGTTGGATGGCTCCTATGGTTGCGGGCGAGATGTTGCCATATTCGGTGGTGAAGGCTGCTCGGTTGTCGCCCACGTACTGGACCATCTTCTGCAGGTCTTTCAGGTCGAGGAGCAGCAGGTTGTTGTCGTCGGCTATCTTGAAGATCATGGTCAACACGGCCCCTTGCGTCTCGTTCAGCTGCAGCAGCCGTTCAAGCAGCATCGGTCCCATCTCGGTAACGGTGGTCCGTATCGGATGTCCCTGTTCGCCGAAAATGTCCCAGAAACGGACCGGGAACTCCTTGAACTGGAACCCTTTCTCTCCTAATCGGTACCCTTCCACGCGGCTGACAACGCTCTCCTTGTTGCCACCCGTTTTTGCCACGCCCGAAAGGTCGCCTTTCATGTCGGCTGCAAAGACAGCTACTCCCATTTCGCTGAATGTCTCCGAGAGGGTTTGCAGGGTAACTGTTTTTCCGGTTCCGGTGGCTCCGGTGATCAATCCGTGGCGGTTAGCCATCTTGGGTATAAGACACACTTCGGTCTCATCATTGATCGCAATAAAAGCCCGTTTGCTGTTGTCAAACATAGGTCTGTAATGTTTTAGTCGGTAAGATGGACAAAGTTAATGAAATATTTAAAACTGACGCAACAGCCATGGAAAGAATGTGTCTGGCGTCATGTTGTCCGTTTGAATACCATGGTGGAGCAGACGATTTCCGATCTCATTTTGTCATATTCCAGCTGCTGTTTCCTGATATAACCGGCAAACAGATTCTGCTTTTCCGGATACCGGCCGATCAGTTCCAGGCACCGTCTCTCGAGGGTAAAATACTCTTCGTCATACTTTTTCATCGCACTTTCGCCACCGAAAACCACCTCGTCGACCAGCACCATTCCGGCGCGGGATGCCTGCGAGCGATAGTTGTCGCTATCATCGGTATACCCATCGTCGATCACAATCATGCCTTCGGTTGCCAGGCACTCCTGCAATGCTGTCAATGTCTCAAGAGAGTTGCCCAGGAGATCCCCCACCGCACCGAGAATGATGATGTCATGACCGCCACACTCCCTGATCCTTTCACGGATGTCGCCTACCTCAAACCTGCAGAGATGGCCAACGCCGCATTGCTCCGCCTTCTGGATGGCATCCTCAACAAACTGGGGAATGGCATCGATCCCGTAACAGGCATGACCCAGTTCGGCGGCAATCCTGACCGAGACCGCCCCCTTGCCACAACCGAGGTCGAGTACCCGGAGCCTCTCCCTGTTGTTGCCATGTTTCCGGATCAGTGCGACGATGGTCCCGGGATCCGCCCCGATCTCCCAGAAATCCTGCAGGATATAGGGCAGAAATGGCAGCAGTTCCATATCGGAAACATCCATCGCAGCCGCTATTGTCTCTTCCAGCGTTCTCATAGGCATCAACCCTTTTTCATAGCCTGCCGCCGCATCTCCTCCGCCATTTTTCAATGGCATCGTACAATGCCGTGCGGGGCATCACCGCCCTCTTCTCCATCACATTGTAGAGGGCCTCCTGCCGGCGTGCCGGTTTTCCCCTTTCTGTCCCGATAGACAGCCTGTCATGGTCAGGCAGATGAAGATCAGTCCGGATAAATAGATTGGTCTCATGCTTTATCGTTATATCCCATTAGAATTTGAATCCCAGATAGACCAAGATAAACAGGAAATCGCCCAGCTGTTTGCGGAAAGTCTGAAGGGCCAGCTCCAGGTGTTTTTCGACTGTCCGTATCGATATGCCCAACTGCTGTGCAATCTCCTTGTTGGGAATTGATTTCAGGCGGCTCATGCAATAGATGTCCCGTCTGCGCGGTGGCATGCAGTCGATAACCTGCTGCACGGTCTCTCTCAATTCATGGTAATCCAGCTCCTGGATTTTATGCTTGTCTGCCATGTCAAACTGCCGGATCTCTTCGGTCAAAATGACCTGTGAATGGTATTTCAGCCTGAAGTGGTTCAGAATCTCCCTTTTGGTAAGTACATAGATGTAGTTCCTGATCGATTGGTTTTCATTGAGCCTCTCCCTCTTCATCCATATCTTCATGAAGACATTCTGAAGTATGTCTTCGGCGGCCTGCTCATCCTTCAGCATCCCTTTCGCAAATTGGAAGTAAAGGGAGTAGTAGCGATGAAAGATAATTTCATAGCTGCCCATCTCACCTCGCTTCAATTGGCGGATCAATATCTGTTCTTCGGTCGGCCCCGAAGAGTCTCCTCTATACTCCTCCATAAATTCAATTCAAACTCTCTTCGATCATTCACCCGCTCTTCAAAGATTAGGTGCATAGCCGGGCTATTCCCATTTCACAAGCT